>JAESGM010000286.1_pt1 | contig 71712 bp, 74 predicted proteins | sample 9269721 | NCBI WGS metagenome assembly JAESGM01 (sample SAMN15720920, study PRJNA650825) | algae metagenome | isolation source: Komarekiella atlantica HA4396-MV6 and co-occurring heterotrophs from... | place: USA: Theobald House, Kauai, HI | collected 2009-07-29
ATAGCCATGCAGCCCGAGATAATGAGCGAGATGCAGGCTGGTCGTCGTCTTGGCGCTGCCGCCCTTGAAGTTGGCGATGCCGAGGATCTGCAGATGCTCGCCCTTGCGCCGATGCGGCAGGAAGCGCAGCGCCTCCGCGGGCTTCTGCGCAGCGAAGAGGCGGCGCAACTCGTTGACCTGCGCCAGGCTGTAGGCCCGGTGGTTGTTCTCGAGGCGCGAGGGCAGGGGTCCCTTGCCCTCGATCGACATCGTCTTCAAAGTCGATTCGGGGATCGAGGTGAGCCGCGAGACCTCGTTCGTCATGAAGCTGCGCAGCGACTTGCGCGCCTCCGGCGGATACATCCGCTCGCGCAGGCCCTGGAGCTGCGACGACAGCATCGTCGCATGACGCACGATGCGGTCGGCGGGACTCTCAGCCTTTGCGGGCCTCGCTGCGGCGGTCGACATTGTCGATCTGAACTCGTTCTGACGGTCTGGACGCGGTTTGACGTGCTCTTCCCGTCAGCAACAACACGATTCTGACGGGCCGTCCATGCCTTTGTCGTTAACGCGAGCCTAACGGGCGGGACAGTAGGCCGCGCAGGCTCCTTGCTGACCAGGCGCGGATCGCCTACCCGCAACGGCACGGACGGGACGAACGGAGTGCGCGGACGATGCAGGCAGTCGTGATCGGCGCGGGAGTGGTCGGGCTGACGGCCGCGCGCGCACTGGCGTTAGCGGGCAGCGACGTGATCGTGCTCGAAGCGGCAGATATCATCGGCTCGGGCACCTCCTCCCGCAACAGCGAGGTCGTGCATGGCGGGATGTATTACCCGACCGGCACGGGCAAGGCGCGCTTCTGCGTCGAGGGGCGACGGATGCTCTACGCCTTCTGCGAGAGCCACGGCGTGCCGCATCGCAAGTGCGGCAAGCTGATCGTCGCCACCAGCGACGCCGAAACCGCCAAGATCGAGCAGATCGCGGCGCTCGGCCGGGCCAATGGCGTCGAGGGGCTGGAGATGCTGTCGGCCGCCGCCGCCCGCGAGGCCGAGCCGGCGCTCACCTGCACGGCCGCCCTCTGGTCGCCCGAGACCGGCATCGTGGACAGCCACGCCCTCATGCTGGCGCTCCAGGGAGACCTCGAGGTCGCGGGCGGCGCCATCGCCTTCGAGACGCCTCTCCTCGCCGTCGAACGCAAGGGCGGGGTCTGGAGCGTCGCTTTCGGCGGCCGGGAGCCCGGCACGATCGAGGCGGACATCCTCGTCAACGCCGCCGGCCTGAAGGCCTGGGAGATCGCGGCGCGGATCGACGGCTATCCGGGGACCCGCATTCCGAAGCGAAGCCTCGCGAAGGGCAATTACTTCGCCTGCGCGGGTCGCCCGGCCTTCCGCCGGCTGATCTATCCAGCGCCGGTGGACGGCGGGCTCGGCGTGCATCTGACGCTCGACCTCGCGGGCCGCATGCGATTCGGCCCCGACGTCGAGTGGTTGGGCGACGTGGATCCCGCAGGGATCGACTACCGCGTCGATCCGCGACGCGGCGATTCCTTCTACGCCGCCATCCGCACCTACTGGCCCGCGTTGCCCGATGGCGCCCTCACCGCGGATTATTCGGGCGTGCGGCCGAAGCTCTCGGGGCCGGGAGAGCCAGCGGCCGACTTCCTGATGGAAGGCCCGGCGCAGCATGGGCTCCCGGGCCTCGCGCATCTCTACGGCATCGAGAGCCCGGGCCTGACTTCCTCGCTCGCGCTCGCCGAGGACGTGGTCCGGCAGGTGATGGCCTCGACCTGACCTTTCCGGCATGACCGCCACATGACGCTCGCCGCACCTTGCGGCCGCAGCCCCTTGTGGAGGATACAGGGATGCCGCCCCGCGCCGTCGTCCATGACCGGCGCCCGGGTCCGCGGCGGAGACCATGCAGCGCGCTGAACCACTGGATCACGGCGCCGACCCCGCCGTCCGACGCGCTCTTCGTCCGGTCCGCGGGCTGTTCTGGCGCATCACGACACTGGCGCTGCTGGTGCCGCTGGCCCTGCTCGCCGCCAGCGGCTGGTGGACCTGGCGCAACCTGATGCGCGAGGCCGAGGCCCGCGTGGAGCGTGTCACTTCGACCCTGGAGGAGCAGGCGCGGCGGCTGATTGCCGTGCAGGAGACGCTGCTCGCCGGCGCGCTCGCCCGGATCGAAGGGCTCGATTGGGAGACAGTGTCCCAGTCGGCCTCGATCCAGTCCTTCCTGGCGATCCAGAACCGCCTTGCCAACACGTCGCAGGCGGTCAGCATCATGCGGCTCGACACGGGGCGCTTCGTCGCCTGGAGCGAGCAGCAGCCGTTGCCGGACGTCGACTTCTCCAATCGCGACTACGCCCGCGCCCATGGCTCGGACGATGTGGGGACCTATATCGGCGAGGTCGTCAGGGCGCAGCCGTTCGGCCTCCTCGGCTTCACGATCAGCCGTCGCAGCCCGGACGGTCGCGCGGTGGCGGTGTCGCTCATCGAGGTCGCCTCGCTGCAGGCGTTCCAGGTCTCGGTTCGGCAGGACGGCGACGACGTGCTGGCGCTCGTGCGCGACGACGGAATGGTCCTTGCCCGCACGCCGCCGCTGCCGGACCCTGTCGGCGCGCGGCTGCCGCCGCAAGCCCTGTTCTCGCTCTACCTCAAGGGCGAGACGACGAGCGCGCTGACCGCCGCCTCCGCTCTCGACGGCGTGGAGCGCATCTACCGCTTCCGCAAGGTCGCTCCCTATCCGGTGCATGTCGCCTATGGCTTCGAGACGGCGGCCGTGCGTCGCGAGTTTCGCGAGCGCATGCTGCCGAGCCTCGTCACCACCGGGCTCGCCTGCATTGTTCTCGTCCTCCTGTCGGCCTACGCCGCTCGGTCCGTGACGGGACGGAAGCAGGCCGACATCGCGGCCGAGGCGGCGCGGCTCGCCGCGGAATCGCAGCGCCGGGCGGCGGCGCTGGGCGAAGAGCTCAGGATCGCGCTCGACGGAGCGCGGCTCGCACCCTTCGAACGCGATCTCACGACCGGCGAAGGACGCTGGACCGAGCGCATCCGGGAGCTCTATGGCGTCGGACCGGAGCTCGAACGTAACACCATCGAGGACTGGATGCGCCTGATCCACCCCGACGATCGCGCCCGGGTGACCGCCGACCTGCGCTCGGCGGCGCAAGGGGAGCCCCATAACACTGACTACCGCATCGTCATGCCCGACGGCGCGATCCGCTGGATCGCCTCGCGTGGCAATCTCCAGTACGACGCCGAGGGTCGACCGACCCGCGCCGTCGGCGTCTGCTTCGACATCACCAGCCGCAAAGAGGCCGAAGCGAAGCTCGCCGACGAGCGCCGCCGCCTCAGGCTCGGCCAGGAGCTTGCAGGGCTCGGGCTCGGCACCGTCGATTACGGAACCGACCGGCTCACGCTCGACGAGATGGCCGGCGAGCTGTTCGAGCTTCCCTCGCAGCGCTGGCTGCCGCGCTCGTGCCTGCGGGACCGGATGCACCCCGACGACCGGACACGCGTCGAGGCGGCGCTCGACGCCGCGCTCGATCCAGACGGCGACGGCCGCCTCGCCGTCGAGGCGCGCATGATCCTGGCGGATGGCCGCACACGCTGGATCGCGGCACAGCAGCAGATCGAATTCGCTACGGACGAGGCCGGCCGGCGGACGCCGCGAAGCGCCGTCATCGTCGTGCGCGATGTTTCCGACCGGCGGAGCCGCGAGGAGCGCATCGCCTTCCTGATGCGCGAGGTGAACCATCGCTCGAAGAACATGCTGGCTCTGGTGCAGGCGATGGCGCGGCAGACCATGGCCGCAGGCCAGGCCAACTTCTTCGAGCGTTTCTCCGAGCGGATCCAGGCGCTCGCCGCAAGCCACGACCTGCTCGTCAACAACGACTGGATCGGGGTGGAGATCGGCGCGCTGGCCCGCTCGCAGCTCGCGCATTTCGAGGATGCGCTGAAGGAGCATGTCACGCTGGAAGGGCCGCAACTCATGCTGTCCGCCGGTGCGGCGCAGGCGATCGGCATGGCGCTGCACGAGCTCGCGACGAACGCGGCGAAATATGGCGCCCTCTCCCGGCCGGAGGGGCGCGTTTCCCTGCGCTGGTCGATCGGGGAGCAGGCAGGCCGGCGCCAGTTCACGATGACCTGGACCGAATCCGGCGGCCCGAAGGTCGTGGAGCCGTCGCGGCGCGGCTTCGGCTCCGCCGTCCTCGGCCGGCTCGTGGAAGCGCAGCTCGAGGCCGAGGTGGAGCTCTCCTTCGCGCCCAGCGGGCTCGTCTGGCACATGCGCTGCGCGCTGGCAGGCCTGATGGCGGGGACCGGACCGGAGGCGAACCTCCAGACGATGATGCGGCCTCCTACGGGCTGACCCGCAACCTCGGTCGCGAGCCCGGCCTCGACGGTGCCGAAACCTCCTTGCGCTCTGGACGTTCGAACAGCGTCATGCGGAAGTTGTCGGGAGTGAAGCCTTGAGAACGCGCGCGCTGGTCCAGAACCTCGGGTGGATCACCCTGGCAAGCATGGCCGTCGGCTACGTGACGGCCAGGGGCGGACCGGGCGGAGGCGAGGGGAACCGCGGCAAGGCGGGCGACCCCTCGGGCGCGGCCCGCGGCGGCGGCGCGACGGCGGTGAAGCCGACGGAAATCCCTCTCTCGGGCTGGATCGGCATCGCCAAGCGGACCTATGCCGAAATCGGCAGCGACCGCGTCCTGGCGGTGGCAGCCGGCGTGACCTTCTACGCCCTGCTCGCGCTCTTCCCCGCGATTACGGCGCTCGTCTCACTCTATGGCCTGGTGGCGGACCCAGGCACGATCGTGGAGCATCTAGCGGCGATCGAGCGCTTCCTGCCGGCAGGCGCCGTCGATATCTTGCGCGACCAGATCACTCGCATCGCCGAGGGCGGCGAAACGCGTCTCAGCCTCGCCTTCGGCATCAGCGTGGCGTTGGCGCTCTGGAGCGCGAACGCCGGCGTGAAGGCGGTCTTCGACGCGCTGAACGTTGCTTATGGCGAAACGGAGAAACGGGGCTTCATCCGCCTCAACCTCACCTCGCTCGCCTTCACGTTGGCGATCATCCTGTTCGTACTGATGGCGATCGCAGCGACGGCGGTGGTGCCCGTGCTGCTTGACGTGCTGCCGCTGGGACAGGCGGTGCAATGGCTCATCAGCATCGGCCGCTGGCCGCTGCTGATTGTGATCCTGATGCTGGGCCTCGCCGTTCTCTACCGCTTCGGCCCCAGTCGCGATGCGGCGAAATGGGCGTGGGTCAGCCCCGGCGCGATTGTCGCCAGCATCGGCTGGCTGCTCGGCTCGCTCCTCTTCTCCTGGTACGTCGCGAACTTCGAGGATTACAACAAGACCTACGGTGCGCTGGGCGCCTTGATCGGCCTGCTCACCTGGATGTGGCTCTCGGCCACAATCGTGCTGGTCGGTGCGGAGCTCAATTCCGAGACCGAGCGGCAGACGCTCCGCGATACGACGAAGGGCACGCCGAAGCCGATCGGAGCCAGGGGCGCCGACGCGGCCGATAGCAAGCGGATCTAAGAGGCGGTGGCTGCAAGGGGGTGAAGCCGGCAAGCGAACCACCAGGTTAGTTCAGCCGCTTGTTGTGAATGAAATTGGGCGGACGAGCATTTGACGCGCGAACACTCCGCTCACCATTTTTCTGAAATATTGGAAGGCTGCAAACATCAGCGGGTGGATTGTCTGCTAGCACCTTGGGGCTGACTGGACAGCCGAAGCGGTCCCCGGAGCCGGTCGAGAAGTCCATGTTCGAAGTCGGCTGCGTGCCCGCATCGTAAACGACCCAGAGTCTGGCGGCGTCGACCGAGAGTGAGAGGACTTGGCGGCCGAAAAGACTGTCTGGTTCGGCGCCAAGCGATCATGCCGTGCCAGGATGTCGGCTGATGCCATCCGGAGGGCGAGACGGTCAGCGCTGGTCGTGCGCGCTGCTTGCACGTCACTCCTGATGCGACGCGCTTAGGCCTCCAGAGCGGCAGCCTGGCGAAACCCGAGTTCGGCTCCTTCTTGTGAGAGTGCATACGCAGTGTCGTCGGCGGCGAGGCGATCGACGGCCTGCTCTGCCGTAAGCTCCTGGCCTCCGCGGACGAAGCTCTTGAAGAGCGCTCTCATAAGCTGCTTGACGGCGTTCGCATCGGGAGCGTTGGAGTAGCCGATGATGATGAGCGCCTGGCCCTCGTTGAGGAAATATTCTGTGATCTCGCGCTGCGCTCCACTACCTACTACGACCATCGCGCCACGGTGGCGCAATGGTGCTTCCTGCTCTAGTTCGGTCCGGCTGCGCTCGATGATTTTGCGGATGTCTCGGTCGCGCAGGAAGCCGAGCTTGCGAGCCAGATCTGTGTCGCGGACGAGGAACTGGCCGTCGACGAACATGCCCTCGAAATCCTGAAACGTCAGGATGGTCCCAACTGTCTCGGGTGTCGGAGGGTCGAAATCGTTCTGCGGCGCTGCGGTGGTGTCATTAATGGTGAAGCCTCTGGACCCGCGGAGTTTTTCCGCTGTTTTGCGCTGTGAGTGAGGAGTTCACGGCTGGGACTCGATGTCAAAGGGCTTTTCGAGCCCGTAGGATGCGTCAGGAGAGGCCAGATGCCTCTCTGCCGCGCCGCGGCCCGGGCGACGCTGCGGGCTCTCTGGGGGGATCTGATGAGCCCGATGCGCACCGACGGCGGATGCTGGCGGGGGCTCTAGGAACAGATCACCACCGCTACGGCGCGCCTCATGGCGTGACGTGCAGACCTCGGAGACGGCAGCGCGGGGGTGATCGGACGGGAGGGCTCGATTGAGAGCCTGGACGCGCAGGCGAGGCAGGCCCTGATGAGCGTGGCTGAGGCCTGCGAGCGGCCTGAAAGGGCGCCTGGAGGGGCGATCTGAGCCCCGGAAGAGGCGTGGATAGGCCTGTCGGACTATGGGACGGTGAAGCTTCGCAGAACCCAATCGCCGGGAGGCGAGAGTTTCGTGGACGCGGAGCGTACACTAAACTCGGTATTGGGCCCTCCTCCGTGGGGCTGTCCTGGGACTCTACATTACACAAGACCTGGTAAATCGGTGTAATGCATTACACGGCAGGTCTGTCGTCGGTGTAATGTTTCACGTCAGCATTACACGGTGGCCTGCAGTCGCGTGTAATGGCTTCTGTGGGCGGTCGTGGGTCGAGGATGAATCGTGATGAATCGGAGCCTCGCCATGATCCCGGATCGGGGCCGAGAATGCGGTGTATTACGCGGCGGTCGCGTCTTGGGTGTAATGCGCCATCGCTCTTGAGACCCCGATCCTGCGCGATGAGTCGACCGTCGCCGGCGCGGATCTCCGGCTGATGAATCGGTCTGTCAGCCGGACACGGCGGGCGATGAATCGTCATGGCGAGCGGAGCCTCGTCAGCGCCCGTCCGAACCCGTCGCCAGGAGCGGGCGGGCCGATGAGTCGATCGCCGCTGCAGCCGGTCACTGACCCACGCGAGCGCCGCGTCGTAATCGCGTGGCGTGAGCTCAGAGCCGGGCTCCTCGATCTCGCCGGCGAGGCGATGAATCAGCGCCTGCTGGATCGCCTCCATCCGTCGTCTGGGGAGGCGGAGCGCTGGTCTTCGATTCATCGGCTGCATGGGTCTGGTCTCCTTCAGTGGCATGCGTCGAAGGACGCCCCCGTCTCCACTAAGGCCAACCAGCCGGGTGCCATGTGCGACGGCGCTCCGATGAGTCGGCTTCCGCAGGGATTGTCCCGCCAGGCATGAAGAAAGGGCAGGCCCGTTGAGGCCCGCCCGTCAAGCTGCCCATCGCTGGGAACGACGTTGCGGCCTATCGGCCGACGCGCGGCGCGATCTCGCGTCTCAGGTGAAGGGCAGGATCGCCCGACTCCCCGAAGTCGGTGCCGCCATGACGGCGCACGGCATCTGAGAGGATGGCGAGCGCGTCCTCATCGAGAGCAAGCGCGCCGACGGCGAGGCGCTTGCGTGTGGTCGGCTTCGTCCTGAGCTCGCTCCAGGCCTCGGCGATATCGGCGAGCTTGCGCGCGTGGGCGAGTGCGCGGAGAAGCTCGGAGGCCTGGGCCAGGTCCTTCGCGGATTTCGTCGCTTCGCTCGAGAGCGAACGGATTTGCGAGACTAGGATCTTGTGGATCGCATAGCGCGCCGGATGGGGAGCGACGATCGCCGCTCCTGCCTCGTGAAGGAGGACCGATCGGACTGGCTCCTTGATGAGAAAGGCCATCCCCTCGAGCGGCTGCAGCGCCGCACCCTCGAGGTGTGGTGTCTTGATCGGCGCGCCGCGATCCCTGTCGGACGGGGCGTGTCCCGTCAGGAGATCGACGCGATACTGAGTGTCGTTCCGGTAGCGCGTTGGACCCGCATTTGGGCGCATGGGGTTGAAGTCGGGGCGGAAGGTAGGATCGACCTGTCGAAGGATCGCCTCGAAGTCGACGGCGGTCTCGCCACCCCAGGCTACGGCAATGGCGATCTGCCTATCCTGCGCAAGATCGATATCCTGGGTGCGATGATGCGCGCCGTCGAGCCGTGCGCCCAGCAGGCCGCCATAGCATTGATAGGCGACGGAACCGACGAGGACCGCTCCCGCCTGGAACAGGCCAGCTTTCTGGAAGCTGAGGACGAGGTCGCCCTCGAGACCGTCCGGTGCGGGGAGGCCGCTCTGGCGCATGGACGAGGCGAGCGCCTTGCGAGCCTTGTGATCCGCATGGAGCCGGCCGTGAGCGGCAACGAGCGCGTCGACGGCCGCGTCGCCGACGACACCAGCGTAACGGGACCTCTGTTTGGAAGGCCGCTCGGGGTCGTAGGACATGTGGTACCAGTAAGCGCGATCGCCACGGGCGAGCTTCACGAACTTCCCATTCGCCGGGAAGCGCTCGTCGAAGGCGGCTTCGTGGACCCGGTCCACAAGGTCCGCGAAGCCCGTCGTGATGTGAAACGGAAGCGGCTTCATGTCGTGTCCTTGCTAGGGATTTCCAAAAACATTAGCATCTGACGTCTCTGTAGGAAAGATGCTTCAGTTTCTGGAAATCTGTAGCAAGCGTCGTGCTCCGCTTCGCTGCGGGGTTTGTGCAGGCGGGCACGAAAAAAGGGCTAAGCCGCTGAGGCTCGCCCTTTCTCGTCGGTCGTGTCTGGTCAAGCTGCGGTCAGTTGGTGATCGCAGCGCGCGCCGAACGCCCTGTCGTAAAGCTCCACCAGCCGCGTCTTGGGCTCGGCGATAGCCGCGGCCTTGAGCGTCCTCGCGATCTCGTTGCGCGCCGTTTCGCGATCGCAGCCTTGCGCCGCGATGATGGCGTCGACGGTCGGACGGTAGCGACGGCCTTCGATGCCAACGACTGCGTGAAAGGGTGAGGGAGCATCAACCATGGCGAACATCTCCCCTGGAAGTTTTGTCCATCTTCATTTTGCAGGCTTCATTCTGGTTCGCACTCCTTCACCTCGCCAAGCCCCAGCATGAGGCCTGTCAACCGAGCCATGCGCGCCGCATCAGGCCCCGCTCGATGCGGAATCGGATCACGCGCCGCGGCGAAGTCCAGCCTTTCAAAGGCCAGTCGGGGACTGACGCCCCGCTGGGCGATCAGGCTCATGCGGATCGCTCTCAGGGCCTGAATACGCCCTTGAAAGCGTCGTCCGGCTGCGTCGTAAAGGCGCTCGATCCAGAAGGAATCTTCCTGCGGCGCATCCGACGTGAGGATGCAGCCGGCGATCGCTGCCTCGAAGCGAGGCACGACATCCATGACGTCGGCGCCTTGGGTCCTGATCTCTTTCATGCTCAAGCCGTGCATGCGCTGTGCATCCATCGACCATTCGCCATTCTCACGCCAGTCCGCGTCCGGGCGGATCAGGATGGCATCTGTCTGCAGCTGTCGACCATCGGCCGAGAGCGAGGCCCAGCCGATCTCGATCGGATAGGACAGGTTCGAGAGACCCGAGGCCTCGAGGTCGACGAAAAGGATCGCTTTGTCATCAACCGTAAGGCGGGGCGAAGGAGCGGCGATCAACGACGGCATTGTTCTGTCTGTCTCCTGGGTCATTTTCAGAGCATGTCGCCGCGAGCGAACGACTCGAGTTCGGTGCCCTTCGGCGCGATCCAGCGACGATCGCCCTCGCTGAAATAGGCGCCCATGGCAGCGGCCTGTGGGCCACGGTGGTATGAGCAGTAGATCGGACGGTCGACCAGCGCGGAGCCCGTCTTCGACAGGAAGGCAGCGCGGCGGGTGTCTTCGTCACTCGTGTCGCTCGTCAGGCCGAGGGCGGCAGCTTTCTCGCTCTTCCGCTTGAGGATGACAGGATGGTGGGCCGCGAGTGCGTCAAGGTCGGCGGCCGTCTCGGCGGCGACGACCATCTGCACATCTTGCTTCTCGTACATGGCGATGACTGCGACCTTAATGGTGTCGGTCGGGCCTGTTTCCCGGATTGCGAAATCGGGCCTGCCGCTGACATGCTTCTGCACGGCGAACGACCGGTTGCCATCGATGATGCTGGTTGTTTTGCGGCTGAGCGCTGCGGCGAAGCTTTCTCCCCCGTTCATGGGCGCGGAGCCGATGGAGCGATCACCGATTGGCGATGACGGCGACCGGCGACGGTGTGTGGTCCCAACCCTTTGTGCCGTGAGCGTACCGCGTCAGCGTTGCGGCGCACACGAGGTCGGTGTCTTGAGCTTCGGCCGCGTAGTCATTCGGCGTCAGCCGACGCTTCAGATCAGTGGCCTCACGGGCGATGCGATCAGCTTCGTAATTCGCTTCTTCTTCGGCGCGCTTGCGGGCAGCCTCCTTCTTGGCTTCGGCTGCGCGCTAGGCATTGCGGCGCTCAATGCGCGCCAGGATCGCGGCAGGCGAGCAATCGGTGGAGGCCGGGCGCAGCATGGCGTCGCCGCGCCAGCCGTCGTCGTCGAAGATGACGAGGTCGACTAGGCCTAGGCCAGGCACTGCGATGCCGCCGACGAGGCTGTCCTCGAAGGGGCGGGCGCTACCCTTGATGCCATCCTGGCTCCAGAAGTAGACGCTGTTATCGTCGCACTTCATGTTGAAGCGGATCTGCTGGCCGTTGATGACGATCGAGGCGCGGTCGAGGTTCGAGAGCTAGCCGCGGGCGGTCAGCACCTGGTAGGCAGCAAAGGGGCCTTCTTCGGCGCTCGTTCCGAGCTGGTCGACCGCCATCGCGATGTGCATGCGCTTCGTCCTTCGGGTTTCTGATCAATCCGGGGTTCATCCCGGATTTTCCTCTTCTCGAAAGAGAAGGGTGCGGCTTGGCCGGATCCCGAAGGTGATTGGTCGTCCAGGCACGAAAAAAGGCGAGCCTGATGGGCTCACCTTCCATTCTCCCAGCCTAAACGACCCTGATGGGTGTCAGCGCACCATCGTGACACGCGCCTTGCCCAGCACGTCAGGAGCGATGGCAGCCCATGCGCCGTCGCATGTCATCACGACAGCGTCGAGCTCGATCGCTAGCGCGAGACAGGCTCGATCGCCCAAAGACAGGCCGAGGCTGCGGGTCGGCGGGCGTAAAGCGCCGGCGACCAGAGCCTGTGTTGAGGTCATCGGCCTGATGTCGTGGACAACGGCGAGCGCTTCGGCGATCTCCGCCCGGTTCAGGCCTTTATCCGCGAGTTTGGCCGCGACCTCCGAAAGGTTCGCCGCACCGACGATGGCGCGATCGAGGACGGCCTCGACCTGGGCGGCACCCGTTTCATGATTGAGGAGAGCCAGGATCGCCGAGCTGTCGAGCACGATCGCGTCAGTCACGGGCGGCCTCTGCCCGGCGGTCGGCGGAGAGTTCGTCAACGAGCGACTGTCCTTCAGGGACGTGTCGGCGCACGATGGCACGGGCTCGCGCCAGCGCCTTGTCGAGCGTGCGGATGCGGAGATCGCCATCGTCGATCTCGATGGTCACGACGTCGCCCGTGGTGATGCCGAGCGACCGGCGCATCGGGGCAGGGATGATGAGCTTGCCGCCCTCGATCAGCTTTACGCGCTGAGCGTTCATGAGAAGCGTCTCCAATCGTACCAAAACGAGTTCTTGGTATCATAATGTTCAATAGGTAGTAAGCCTCGATCTTGGTCCGTTCCGGGCGCGAGGGTCGAAGTGTGGAGATCTAGATCCTGCCGACGCAGGCGTTGAGATCCTGAAGCGCCGCCTTCGCAACGGCGAGCGAGAAGGTGCCGAGTGGAGCGCCGTTCGCATTCAGCAACTGGACGGATTTCTCGTTCACGAGCAGCCCTAAGAGGGCATGGACCATCCTCCTGTCCGTGAAGTCATGCGTGTCGGAATCGCCCCAGGACTTGCCACGGCACATCACCTCGTAGCCGCTGTCGAAGCGTAGCAAGAAGCTGGCCTCGCCCATCATGAGCGTCCAGTTCGGATTGACGAACTCGATGAACGAGGATCCGTTTTTGTAGAAGTTCAGCCGGAAGTCGGTCTTCTGGCTGTTGGCGGTCTCGGCAGCGCAGAATTCCTGGCGCGTGTTGTCACTGCGATAGAGCGACGACTCCCACCGCTCGAACCGCCGCTGGTCAGGATCGCGAGGGCGCCGGCGAGGAGCGACATCATTAGGGTTCACATGGCGGTCCCTCTGTAGGTGAGCGTTTCCGGACCATCGACAGCTGTTCTGCGACTGTCGATGGCGCAATAGTGGTAGCTGTTGTGTCAGCGCACAGCCGGTTGAGCCTGCGCTCTGTTCATGGCCGCGTGGATGGCTTCGGCCCATTTTGGACCCCGCGCCGTTGCTTCTGCGAGCGCCGCTTCGATTTCGGACTCGCTCCCGGCAAGACGCATGGCTTCGATGAGTTCCGTCGCCTGTGCGAGATCCTTGCGAGCTTTCGCCTGGCCGGCAACGTCGTTGAGGCGCCGCTGCGAAATGATGAGCTTGTGGACGGCAAAGCGATCAGGCGACGGGACCGTGACGGCGACGCCGCTGCCGTGCAGCATGACGGAGCGGACCGGCGTGTGCAGGAGGAAGTCCATGAAGCGCAACGGTTCGGCCGCGGCTCCGTCGAGGGCCGGCAATCGCATGGGCTTGCCCATCTGGTCATCCGAGCCTCTGTGGGCGGTGACGATGTCAAGGCGGAAGCCGCGGGCATTGCGGTAGGCGATCGATGCGACCGGATCGTTGACATGAAGGTCGGGTCGACCGACTTCAGCACATCCAGGATCGGCGGCGTGTTGTCTTCGACGTTGAGGCTGATTGAGCGGAACTGCGCGATGTCGATGTCGCCCGTCTGTGCCGCGGCGTTGCTCAAGCGATGACCGAGAATGGCGGGATAAGTCTGTTAGGCAGCTGTGCCGATGAGCACGGCGCGTAGTCGGAAGACGCCGGCGCGCAAGCGCCTCGACGAGACGGCCCATGATCATCGGGGGTCGCGTCAGGCCGGCTCCGGCCAGAGCGCTGACGATGGAGGTGCTTTCTTTTCGTGAGGCCTTGATGTCCTGGAAAACAGGTGGTCCCTGAAACCCGGACAGTCAGCTAAGCTTCGTTCGCCCTGACGAGAGGACGAACCCGATGACGGGGAAGAGGAAGCGGTATTCCGCGGATTTCAAGGCCAAGAGCCTGTCCTCGGACTTGATCCGAGGATGGCGCTCGAGGCGATCCGTGGCGAACAGACGCTGGCGCAGCTGGCGGTTAAGCACGGCATCCACCAGACGATGATCAACGCGTGGAAGAAGCAGGCGATCGAGGGCATGTCGGGAGTGTTCTCCGGCAAGGCGGATGCTGCCGAGGCGGCTCGCGAGGGCGAGATCGACCAGCTTCACGCCAGGATCGGCCAGCTGGTCGTGGAGCGAGATTTTTTGCGGGCCAAGCCTCTGGTCGATGAGGGTCGGTCGGAGGCGCGAGATGATCGAGCCCAATCATCCGACGCTGCCGATCACACGCCAGTGTGCGTTGGTCGGCATTAGCCGGTCTGCGTTCTACGGTGGTCCTCGCATGGAGAGTGCCGAGAGCCTTGCGCTGATGCGGGCCATCGACCAGCAGTTCATGGAGAGGCCGTGGTATGGTTCACGGCAAATGGCCCGGCATCTTCGCCGCCATGGGCATTCGGACGGTCGCGAGCGCTTACGCCGGCTGATGGCGCGCATGGCACGAGCAGGACAGGATCCGGAAAGCGATCTTGCAGGTTCGTCATCAGCTGCAGGCAGACCGGCCGTGTCTTCCGACCGGTCTCTTCGCCTCGCTCCGCTTCTCGTTTCCAGACGAAGTCGTAGTTGAAGATCGCGCCGTCGCGCCTCATCGCTCGAGTGTGCTCGGTGAGGGCGCAGACGGAGCCGGCTCAGCCAAGCCTTCGATCAGGAGATCGGCTTCGGCCGTGCTCATAGAGGCGAGATTGATGGCGAGCACATCATGTCGTCCTGCGAGCGCGTCATAGTGGTCGGCTGGCATGAGCACGTACTTGCGTCGTCCTCTGTGCGTCAGCTCAACCGGCCCCCGGACAGCGTCATCTAGAACCACGCCAGCGAGACGGTTGAGCTTGGTGACCGGGTAGCTCTTCATGACCTTCATCCGTTTCGAAATCCGTTAAATACGTATTACGTGATTTCTGGAAGTTTGCCAACTCATCTAGCCTGCCGCTGGCGTAGCCTCAAGCAGCTAATTGATCGCCATCACCCAGCGAGAAGCTTCGTCCTTAGAATTTCTGATCAATCCGGGGTTCGCCCTTCAGCTTGACCAATCCTCGACTGACAGACCGTCGACCCGAGAGAATGCCTTGTCGGCCGTCACCAGCGTCAGACCGCGCGATAGCGCATGCGCCGCGATGAGCATGTCGTTTGCCCCGAGCGGCTGCCCCTGCGCCTCCAGCGTCGCACGCACATGCCCGTAGGCGATGGCGGCGTCGGAATCAAAGGCAAGGACGGAACCCGTCGCCAGGAACGCTTCCACCGTTTGCGCCAGCTTCGTCGCTTCCGGCCTCTTCGCCAGGCCAAAGCGCAATTCACCCTCTGTAATCGCCGAGATATAGACGGGGCCAGGCTGCGTCCTGAGCCTGGCGCGAACCGTTGGGCGTGTTCCCTTGATGACGTCACTCGAAGCGTTGGTGTCGAGCATGAAGGAGGCGCTCACAGAAACGATCCGCGTTCAGGCAGAGGATCCTGCCGGTCGTCCATGAAACCGTCCGCTTCGCCGTTCCTGTCGGCCAGGGCAAAGAAGGCATCCCAGGACGCTGGCTTGGCCGACAGGATGACATCACCGGTCGCTGCGTCCTTGCGGATGAAGACCTCGTCAACTGTAAAGCGGAAGTTCGCTGGCAGGCGCACAGCCTGCGACCGCCCCGTCATGAAAACCTTGGCTGTCTGCTGCATCGGTTCCCCCTCGTCGCCGCGCTGATATATATCAGGAAATATATCGTCTAAGCCTCGCTTTTGCAAAGGGGCTGGCAGATCTGTGCCTCACTCGCCGTAGGACACCGACATGTCTGTGAAGTGGATTATTCCGCTCCAAGCACGCTTTTGGCTGTGAGGCCGTAGCCTAAAGCCGACATGACGGCTTCCAACCTGTTTCAGCCCCTCGCCGACCACCTGAAGTGCTGTGCGAAAATCGCCAGGTCGTCAACGTCGCCCGCTCTTTTCCGGGTAGCAGCTTGCGCCGAATGACGGTCTTCACCAGGCGTCACTCCATGGCAGCTCCGTCCCTCACGGATCAGTTGCTGTGGCGATGTTCTTGAGCTTGGGCGACGCCCCGATGGATCGGAGCTTCAACCGTCTCCAGGCGTCGAGCCTACGATCATCGCAGGCTCGACCCCGAGCGCCGTCGCAAGCCTTGCCACATCATCGATCGTGAGGCCGCCTTCAATCGTGGCAAAGGCTGTCGCCAGGCGTTCCACGCATCGCCTCAGTTGATCCTCGGAGAGCCCGCGCATCGCATGCCTCGTCGCGACATTGCGGCCGGTCTGGCGGCGGAGAGCCGCGGCTTTCTGTTCTGTATGCCAATCATCGACAATCTATCGACTTGGAAAGCCGCTTAATCTCGTTGAGCGACATCCCTTCGGCATTGACCTCACCTCGGGAAATTCGCCGATGCAGACTCTGACGACCGTTAAGAGAGCGATTGCTTGGCTCTCGGCGTGACGAGCGCACTTGGCGCGATATCCAGAGCAACCGCGAGCCGTTGGAGATGGTCGATGGAGGTGTTGTGCCGCCCATGCTCGATGCCTGAAAGATGAGAGGCCGAGGTGCCGATCAGGCGCGCAAGCTCCTCCTGCGAGATGCCAAGCTCGACCCGTCTGACCCTGATGTTTAATCCGAGGGTCAGCCTCAGGGCGCGGGCATCCTTGCGAAGGTCTGCCATCCTGACAGATGAGCATGCAGTCAGCCATAGCGCCACGTCATAGATAATTTTCCCCTGATCATGGATAGTATGAATCAGTTGATTTTTGGATGTTTCCGTGTCAGAGATGGCCGATGAAGCCGAATCCGATCATTCTGGGACCTGGAACAGCTCCCTGGCCCCTCTCACAAACCTTCGCTGACCGCCTCATCGACCAGTACCTCTCCGGGAAGGCGACGATCGAAGAGCTTACCGAGGAATACATCGACGGACCTGCCGTGATGCGCCAGCTGATCCCGGCCCTCAGGGCTGCAGCGCGCGCTCCAGACGACCCCTGGCTTGCCGAGCGCTGTCGGGCGCTGGAGTTCCTTTTTAGGGATTTGCGCCTCGCGACCTTCGCTGAATTGGAAAGCCAAGGTCTCTGCCCGCTCGGCGAAAATTACTTTGCCCGCGAGGCCGAAGTGCTCGACCTCGTCAGCGAGAATGGCGGTCATCGGCTGCTGGAGACGCTCCCGGACCGCCTCCAACGGTTGCAGCCGCGCACGATCAAGAGCCGGGTCGAGCGCTTCGCCATCCTGGCCATCGGGCATGATTTGCGGACCGCGCGCTTTCCGAGCCGCCAGTTCCTGCCCGACGGCCGCGTGGTCGACGGTCTGCAGGAGGTCAGGATGGCGCTCGGCCGCTGCGACCGGTTCTCTCTCATCACGTTCCTGTTCAAGCCCGATCCCGACCTCGAAGATGCCCTGCCGATCGATTGCCTGCGCGCCGGCCGGATCGAGGAGGTCGTCACGCTCGCCTGTGATCGGATCTGAGCGGGAAAAGCCTGTTCCGTGTGAGGGCCAGTCCGATGCGCGCCCCGTCTCCAAACTCCGCAAAACTTGAGGAACCTGATGATATTCCCTCCTGGCGAAGGCCTTCCCGACAAGGACGCGTATAAGCTTACCGATATCGACCGGTATCTATCGGGTGAATTGTCCATCGACAGTGCATGGCCCGACGACGCCCGTGAAAAGTTTCGGGTTCCCGACATGCAAGAGGCCATTTGGCGGGGGCAATGGCGCGAGAGATGCGAGCGCGTGCCGAATCCCGACTGGTGGCATCGGCTGAGGATACTCACCGAAAAAGCGACAGAATGGCTGCTGCGCGAAATGGAAAAGACATCGGAAGCGGCCGAGCCGTACAAGCGGAGAAACTTTGAACGCTTGCGCGCCAACCTCTCGAAGCTCGGCGGATGCGTTACTTATGGCGAGCTTCCGCCAGCGACGCTCAGCCTCGGGCCCGCGATCCACATCCGGCACATGGGCAGCGGGGCGCTACTGACCTTCGGCAACTCTCGCGGCACGTCCGTCTTCCCGGTGGCACAATTTGGCCGCGACGGCAGGATCATCGAAAATATGCGGGCTGTGAGCCAAGCTTTCGGTCGGGATGCTGTGCTGACGTATAATTTCCTGGCGGAGCCGCATCCTGATCTTGATGGGCACACACCCTTCGAGGAGCTGAGAGATGGCCTAGAGTTCCGGGTGCCTTTCCTGGCGGAGGCCGCGGCTAATGCCATGCCGACATCGGCGTTCCACTCCTTGTTTAGCGCAATACAGGTCAAGTCCCGCCAGAAAGCTGCAATGATGCGCGCGGCCGGCAAAAAGGAACAAACCAAAAAGAAATGACGTTGGCCCATCACTCGGATGGAGCGCGCGAGCGAGCAGGTGATGCAGGTACATCCCGGTCGTGCCGCTGGTCCGCATATGCGCCAAGCCCGTCTGCATGCCGGTCATGCCAACCATGACACGCAAGATGGCTTTGTGAGCACCGGGCGGCGCAGGTCGGCCCCCGGCGTTTCGGCCATCGCTCGCCAAGGGCATAGATCTGTCGGAAGGAGAGGGCTCTTTAAACCTCAGCAACTTGAGTCCCTGTTCACATCCGCTTATCCTAGCGGACCGCCGTCAGATACGCCAAGCTTCGCCCAGGCACATGAGTCAGGGATTCAATCCAGGCGGACCGCCACAGCCACGCTACCAGTCGATAACCCGAAGGGGTTGTGATTGCTGTAGCCCACAGACAGATCTGACCGATGCATGACGGTGACGTCCCTAGTGGTCGTGAAGCTGGCGGCGGCCATTGATCGGTCTTCGGGAAAGGGTCGGGTTTGCGACAGCCAAGCTTGATCACGAGGGCCACTACGCTCCGATGCTCGCCATCATCCCTCGTCATTTTGTCTGACTACGTCTGATGTTGCCTCCAGTAGCAAGGCCGCCTCGACACCGAGCGCTGTCGCCAGAAGCGCAAGCTCATCGATTGTCAGCTGACTCATTCCCGCTTCGATCGCCGCGATTTTAGCCTCCGACCAACCTATGCTGGCGCAGAGCTCCCCGCGTGACACGCTGCGCAGGTGACGAACCCTCTCGACATTGCGCCCGATCCGGCGTCGAAGGGCGCCTTTGTCTTCCTTCAATTCTTTTGTCATCACTCAACTGTCCTCTTGGGAATTCCGCTCATTCTGGATGAGCAGCTTCCGTTCGAGACAGATGAGGTCTGGCCCTTGTCCCAGGGGGTTATGGTCGCCGCCTGGCGGAATTTCAGGGAAACGATTGTTTCACACGCGGCGTCACAGGCGCTTTGGCTCAATGTCGAGCGCGACGGCTAGTCTATCCGGATGATCGATCAAAGTAGGTAGCGTCCCATGCTCGATTCCGCAGAAATGCGAGGCCGACGTTCCGATGCGATGGTCAAGCTCTCCCCGGGAAATATCGAGATCGAAGCCCCTAATCCTGATGTTCAAGCCAAGTACAAGCCCGAGGGTTGGGATGTCGGAATTAATATTAACCACGGTCCATGGATGCCTGAAGCTGCATGGCAACGCCAAGCCACAGGAAAAGTCCGACACATCATTTATGGCGTCTAGGACGTTGATATCGGTTAATTCGGGTAGATAAGGTGCTGAGGTAACCAAATCTGATATGGCCGATGCCCGATCATGACCTGGAGCTTAGGGCAACTTTCTTCGCTGACCGTCTTGTTGAACGACACCTTGCCGGCATGGCTAACATTGAGGAGTTCCTCGAGTTCGACATCGACGCGCACTCTGCATGCGCCGTCCTGCTCGAACGGCGCGCCGCCGCCCGCTTCCCGATCGACGGGGAAATTGTCGTTCGGTGCCGGGCTGCGGACGAACTTTATCGGCAGCTTCGCCTCCGCGCGCTTCAGTCGGAGGAAAGCACGTTCGGTAAAAGATAGATCAGGAGCTACGCTTTTTGCGAAGCGGAGTTGTTCCGACTAGAGCTTTTTCCGACCAGATAGGATCGTATCCGGCGGCAGCGAAGTAGTTGACGGCTTCGGTTGCGTGACGAGATCGATGAGGCGCCCGATGGCATCCTAGAGCGCCGGGATCGTTCGTTCGGCTGCCTTGCGCAGGAGCGCCTTCAGCTTCGAGAAGGCCATTTCGATGGGATTGAAGTCTGGGCTGTAGGGTGGAAGGTAGAGCAGCGTCGCGCCGGCCGCCTCGATCATCTCGCGCACCTTCGGCCCTTTGTGGCTGGAGAGATTGTCCATGACCACGACGTCGCCCTTCGCCAGTTCGGGGACGAGCACCTTGCCGACATAGGTCTCGAAGGCGTCGCGGTCGATCGGACCATCGATGACGAAGGGCGCGATGAAGCCCCTGAGCGTGAGCGCGCCGACGAAGGTCGTCGTTTTCCAATGATGGGGTGGACGCCCCCCGACGGCATCGATGTGCCAGAGTGGAGGTGTTGTGAACCATCTAGAGGAGGCGTCCGTGACTGACGTTACCTCTATTGGCTTGGATTTGGCCAAGAACGTTTTCCAGGCGCACGGCGCCGATGCTGCCGGTGCGCCGGTCTTCCGGAAGAAGTTGCGGCGAGATCAGGTATTGGCCTTCTTCGCGGTCCAGCCTCCTTGCCTTGTCGCCATGGAGGCGTGCCCCGGTGCGCACCACTGGGGTCGTGAGATTGGCAAGCTCGGTCACACGGTGAGGCTCATAGCACCGGCGTACGTCAAGCCCTTCGTCAAGCGGCAGAAGAACGATGCAGCTGATGCCGAGGCGATCTGCGAGGCGGCGCAGCGTCCAACCATGCGCTTCGTGGCCGTGAAGAGTGAGGCCGAGCAGGCTGCCGCAATGATCTTCCGGGCTCGAGACGTGCTGGTCGGCCAGCGGACCCAGCTCATCAACGCAGTCCGCGGTCACTTGTCGGAGTACGGTCTGATCGCACCACAAGGCCCTCCGCACGTTGAAGGGTTGATTGCGCAGATCGAGGATCCCAGGTCGGATATTCCTCCAGCTGCCCGCGCTTGCCTGATCTTACTGGTCGGCTCTCTTCGTCATCTGCAGACGCAAACCGATGCCCTCGATGCCGAGATCGCGAGGCGCGCGAAGGCCGACGAGACAGCCAGGCGTTTGATGAGCGTACCTGGCATCGGCCCTCTGATTGCCACCGCAATAGAGGCTTTGGCTCCACCAACAGAGACCTTCCGGTCAGGACGCGACTTTGCGGCCTGGGTTGGGCTGACTCCAGTGCAGCGCTCAACAGGGGGCAAGGAGCGCTTGGGCCGAACCTCTGGCATGGGCGAACGAACCCTGCGACGCCTGCTCATCATAGCGGCTAGTGCAGTCGTGCGCTGGGCTAGGCGCAAGGGCGTACCGGCGGGCTCGTGGCTCGGTCGGATGCTTGCACGTAAGCCGCCGATGCTGGTCGTCGTCGCCTTGGCCAACAAGAATGCGCGCATTGCGTGGGCCCTTCTCACGAAGGGCGGGATCTACCGGGCTCCGGCCGTCACTGCGTAAGCAGGGCGGACGCGAGGCAGTCGGAGGGCGTGAGGAGGTCAAAGGATAGGTATGGCGCGACGTCGGTGAGGCGGGATCGGGAAAACCAGACGCATGGCGAGCGCTTTGAGCGCGTTCCAGTGATGTGGTCCTGATCCTCGTACTCCCATAGGGGCCCGCGGCACATGCTTCGCCGCACAAGAGGCCGGACACATGGCAGCACCCGATCACGCCCAACGCCTGTTCAGAGATTATGCTTGCACCCGAAGGGGCGTCCACACATGGCCGTGCGGCACGCCCATGCGCAGGCGTTCGCCCTTGCGACAGCGACCTCGCTTGCGCGCCATGTTGGTCGAGGCCCAGGTTTCGTCGATGAAGACGAGCCGATGCGGATCGAGATCGAGCTGGCCGTCGAACCAGTCCTCGCGCCGCTTCAGGACGTCGGCCCGGTCCTGCTCGCTCGCGTGCGCCAACTTTTGCTGAGCGTGATCCCGTGCCGGCGGCAGAAGCGCCACAGCCCGGCAACGCTGGCAGGGATCTTCTTATCCGCCAGCGCGGCCTTGATCTGGGGCCGAGCGTGATATCCTGATCAGCCGCTATGATCGCCAGGATCGTATTAACCTGGCTCTCCATGGTCTTGGATCGACGGTCTTCACCAAGGGCCTTTGGGCTCGGTGAGCCTTGGTCGCGCTCGCGAATGTGCCAGCGGCTGACGCTGGCCGCGCTCACGCCAAACCGATCCGTGGCTTCTCGATGACTGGCTCGCCACCACCGTCTGCAGAACCCGAACGCGCAGATTAACCGATAGAGCTTTCGACATGCCTGCCAGCCTCCGCCCGGCAGACAGTCTGAGTCAGCTCCGCGTCCCTTTGGCAATCCCTGACGATTCAACCAGATCGGAATCCGTTCTAAGAGCCTGAATGCGGCTACAGGGTGCAACCATGCGAAGCTGCGGGCCAGTTGCGCATTGATAATGTCCAGCTTAGATCGGCCATCCCCCGGGAGGACGACGTCTTATGCAAGTCGAAATCACTGCGCTCGAAGGCGTCCTCGTCATCACGCCCAAGCGCCATGGCGATGCACGCGGCTTCTTCATGGAAACGTTCCGGCAAGACGTGTTCGCGCAGCATGTGCCAGATACGAGCTTCGTGCAGGACAATCATTCGCTCAGCGGCCAGCGCGGCACGGTGCGTGGGTTGCATTTCCAGCGCGATCCGATGGCGCAGGGCAAGCTCGTGCGTTGCACCCGCGGCGCGATCCTGGACGTCGCGGTCGACGTGCGGGAAGGTTCGCCGACTTTTGGACGCCATGTCGCGGTGGAGCTGTCGGCGGAGAACGCGAAGCAGCTCTGGGTGCCGGCCGGCTTCCTGCACGGCTTCTGCACGCTCGTCGCCGACACCGAGGTCATCTACAAGGTGACGCGCTACTACAGCCCCGCCCACGACGCGGCCGTGCGCTGGGACGATCCGGACCTCGGCATTCCCTGGCCCGTCGCCGCGGGCGAAGCCTCGCTATCGGCGAAGGACGCCGCGGCGCCGCTGCTGCGCGATATCCTGGTGCCGTTCCCGAGGACCGGCGGCTGAAGGCTCGCCTCAGCGCCCGCGCGCCATCGCGTCCGCGACGGTCTGCAGGTAGCGGCCGTAGTCGCTCTTGCCGAGGCCTTCGCCGAGCTTGCGCAGCTGATCGGGCGTGATGAAGCCCATCTCGCAGGCTATTTCCTCCGGGCAGCAGATGCGAACGCTCTGGCGCGTCTCCAACGCGCGCACGAAATTGCCGGCGTCAGCCATGGCTTCAGGCGTGCCGGTGTCGAGCCAGGCGAAGCCCCGCCCCAGCGTCTCGACGCGCAGCTGACCCTGCTCGAGATAGCGCAGGTTGACGTCCGTGATCTCGAGCTCGCCGCGCGCCGAAGGCTTGATCGAGGCCGCGATGTCGACGACCTGCTCGTCGTAGAAGTAGAGGCCCGTGACCGCCCAGTTCGAGCGCGGCTTCGCCGGCTTCTCCTCGATCGAGAGGGCGAGGCCGTCGGGTCCGAGGTCGACGACACCGTAACGCTCGGGATCGCGCACCCGATAACCGAAGACGGTGGCGCCCCGGCCGCCCTCGCGGGCGCGCTTGAGGACGTTCGAGAAATTCTCGCCGTGGAAGATGTTGTCGCCAAGGACCAGTGCGGAAAGGCCGCCCTGAACAAAGTCTGCGCCGATGATGAAGGCCTGCGCCAGACCCTCGGGCTTCGGCTGTTCGGCGTAGCTGAGCGACAGGCCCCAACGCTCACCGTCGCCGAGCAGGCGCTGGAAATGCGGCAGGTCATGCGGCGTCGAGATGATCAGGATCTCGCGGATGCCGGCGAGCATCAGCGCCGACAGCGGATAGTAGATCATCGGCTTGTCGTACACCGGCAGCAGCTGCTTCGACGTGACCAGTGTCATCGGATGCAGACGCGTGCCGCTGCCGCCGGCCAGGATGATGCCCTTCATGACGCTATTTCCTTGAGGATCGATGTGAGACGAGGGTTCACTGGCTCTCGATGAGGCCGAGCCGCTCGCCCGCGTAGACCTTCTCGCGCAGCGGACGCCACCACCATTCATTGTCGAGGTACCAGCGCACCGTGCGGGCGATGCCGGTGTCGAAGGTCTCCTCCGCCCGCCAGCCAAGCTCCGTCTCGAGCTTCGTGGCGTCGATCGCGTAGCGGGCGTCGTGGCCCGGGCGATCGGTGACGTAGGTGATGAGCCTGTCGTGCGGCGCGCCCTGCGGCCGGAGTTCGTCCAGGATGGCGCAGATGCGCCGCACCACGTCGATGTTGCGCCGCTCGTTGCGGCCGCCGACGTTGTACTTCTCGCCGATGCGGCCCCTGGTCAGGATCAGGAACAGCGCCTTCGCGTGATCCTCGACATAGAGCCAGTCGCGGATGTTGGCGCCCTGGCCGTAGACCGGCAGCGGCTTGCCATGCAGCGCGTTCAGGATGACGAGCGGGATCAGCTTCTCGGGGAAGTGGAACGGCCCGTAATTGTTCGAGCAATTCGAGATCACGACGGGCAGACCGTAGGTCCTCTGCCAGGCGCTTGCCAGATGATCGGCCGCAGCCTTGGAGGCGGAATAGGGCGAGCTCGGATCATAGGGCGTCGTCTCCTCGAAGAGACCCTCGTCGCCCAGCGACCCGTAGACCTCGTCGGTCGAGACGTGGAGAAACCGGAAAGCGTCCTTGGCCGCAACATCGAGACCGGCCCAGTAGGCCCGCGCCGCCTCCAGCATCACGAAAGTGCCGGTGATGTTGGTCTCGATAAAATCGCCGGAGCTGCTGATCGAGCGGTCGACGTGGCTTTCCGCCGCGAGGTGCATCACGCCCTCCGGCCGGAATTCCGCGAACAGAGCGTCCATCGCGGCGCGGTCGCAGATGTCTGCCCTGGCGAAGCGGTAGCGCGGATCGTTGTGGATCGCGGTCAGCGAGGCGAGGTTGCCGGCGTAGGTCAGCTTGTCGACGTTCAGGACATCGTGCCCGATCTCGACCAGATGACGGCAGACCGCCGAGCCGATGAAGCCCGCTCCGCCCGTCACCAGTATTCGCATGATCGTGTTCCCCAGGACGACCGGCTCGCCCAGAGCAGAGCGTTAGTCGCGAACGGTAAAGAATGGAAGAAGGCGGGACAGCGCCGGGCCGGATCCGTCACGCAGCCTTGCGGATCGACTCGACCATCTGTGCGATGGCGCTCACAGACTTGAAGCGCTCGGGCTTGATGTAGGTGGGCGGGATCATGATGTCGAACTCGGCCTCGACGGCGAGCATCAGTCCCACGAGATCGAGCGAGGACATGCCGATGTCGGTCAGCGAGTCGTCTGCGGTGAATTCGACGCTTGGCGCGCGCTCGGCCATCACGCGCCGCGCGATTGTCATGGTGTGTTCTTCGGTATTCGTGCAGGTCAGGGTGATTGCCACGTTACGCTTCCTTGTCTCAGCCTCTGTTCGTAAAGAGCTGCGTCCTAAAATTCTCAAAGGATGAATGACTGATAAAAATTTTCTTAAAACAAATAAACATGCCTCTCATGGCATAGTTAATTTTTACCAGCGGCACTGAAGCGCATTTAAATTGAACCGAGCATCCTCCATTCTTGCATTGATCTTATCACCGTTTCGGAATTGAGGCGGAACATGTCCGATAATTGAACCGACATGATCCGTAACGTAACATCGAGGGCAAGCGCATGACGATCACGATCCAGAAAGAAACACTTTCGCCCGCATCGGGTCTGGCGGTCGCTGATCTCAAGACGCGTGCGGCGTCCGTCGCCGCTATCGCCGACAAGCATGCCGCTGCGGTCGACAGGGACGGCCGCTTCCCGGCGGAGGCCGTGGCGGCCATGCGCAGCCAGCGCCTGCTGGGCATTACGATCCCTATCGAGCTCGGCGGCGAGGGCGCTTCGATCGAGGCGCAGGCCGACATCTGCTACACGCTCGGCCAGGCCTGCGCCTCCGCCGCCATGATTTATGCGATGCATCTGACGAAGGTCGCCTGTCTCGTGCGCCACGGGCGCGGCGAGTCGACGCAGGAGACCATCATGCGCCGCATCGCCGACGAACAGTTGCTGATGGCCTCCTCCACGACCGAGGGCAACAACGGCGGCAACGTGCGATCTTCCGCGGCGGCCATCACCGTCGATGGCGACCGCGTGAAGCTCGACCGCGCCGCAACCGTCATCTCCTATGGCGCCGAGGCTGACGGCGTCGTCACGACGGCCCGTCGCGCCGACGATGCGGCCGGCTCCGATCAGGTGCTCTGCGTCTTCCTTAAGGAGGATTACCGGCTCGACCCGTTGAACGGCTGGGAAACGCTCGGCATGCGCGGCACCTGCAGCATCGGCTATCGGCTGCTCGCCGACGCGCCGGCCGGGAGCGTGATGAAGGCGCGCTACGCCGACATCCACGCCCAGACGATGACCCCCGTCTCCCACATCATGTGGACGAGCGCCTGGACGGGCATCGCAGCCAGCGCGGTCACGAAGGCCCAGGCCTTCACACGGACGGTGATGCGCGCCGCCGGAGGCGCGCCGCCGCCGGGCGCCCAGAACTACACCCGCGCCGTCACGACGCTGCGCCAGGCCCGCGCGCTCATCAAGCAGGCGATCGACCGCTTCGACGCCGCGACAGGCAACCCCGACGCGCTGACGGACATGGAATTCCAGACCATGATCACGATGCTCAAGGTCGAGGTGTCGGAGCTCGCCGTCGCGACGGTGATGAGCGCCATGCGCGTCAACGGCCTCGCCGGCTACCGCGAGGACGGCGACTTCACCATCGGGCGGCACCTCAGGGACATCCTGTCGGCGCCCATCATGATCCACAACGATCGCATCACCACCAATCTCGCGACCACGACGCTGATGACGCCAGTCGCGGAATCGCTGCGCGCCTAAGAACCACGAGCAAAGGGAAGCACCTCCATGAACATGATGACCCGCATCCCGGATCAGCCCAAGCCGGCGGACGATCCGCTCGACGCCCTGTTCGACACGATGTTCCGGCCCATGAACGCCAACGGCGTCTATGCGCGGACGGGAGCCTACGAGGCTGTTGTCGAGGCCATGGCCGCGCTGATCTCGTCGAAGCGCGAGACGGAGACGGAGATCTTCCGCTTCCCGCCGGTGATGAGCCGCGCGCATCTGGAGCGGCACGGCTATCTCAACAGCTTCCCGAACCTGCTCGGCTGCGTCTCCTGCCTCGAGGGCACGGAGGCGGAGATCCTCGCGATGGCGAAGAAGCACGGCACCGGCGGCGACTGGACGGAGGGCCTGCAGACGGCCGATCTCGTGCTGACGCCGGCGGCCTGCTACCCCGTCTATCCGATCGCCGCCGCGCGCGGACCCGTGCCGAAGGGCGGCTACCGCTTCGACGTCGCCTGCGATTGCTTCCGCCGCGAGCCGTCGCGCTATCTCGACCGGCTGCAGTCCTTCCGCATGCGGGAATATGTGACGATCGGCACGGCCGACGAGGTCGCTGCGTTCCGGGAGCGCTGGGTGGTCAAGGCCAAGGCGCTCGCCGACGAACTGGGCCTCAGCTACCGCGTCGAGCAGGCGAGCGACCCGTTCTTCGGCCGCATCGGGGCCGTGAAGGCCGTCCTGCAGCTCGAGCAGGCGCTGAAGTTCGAGCTCCTGGTGCCGCTCAGGGGCGAGAATTCCGGGACGGCCTGCATGAGCTTCAACTATCACCGCGACCATTTCGGCACGACATGGGACATCCGCCTGCCGGACGGATCGCCCGCCCACACGGGCTGCGTCGCCTTCGGCATGGACCGGCTCGCCGTCGCGATGTTCGCGACGCATGGCACCAAGCTCGACCAATGGCCGGCGGCCGTGCGCAAGGCCCTGTCGCTCTGACCCCGGGAGACGCCGTGCAGCCGCACGGCCGGAATGCAGCAATGCCTCTCGATCCTCATGTGCAGCGATTCCTCGGCATGATGGCGGTCGGCAGCCCCGCGATGCCGGGGGTGACGACACGCCGTCAGGGCCAACGCATGATCGCGCAGCTCGCGGGGACCGACAGCGTCGCCGTGGGCAGGCGGTCACTGTCCCTCGCTCTGCGGTCGGGGCCGCGCCCCGCCCGCCTCTACATCCCGAACGAGGATGCGCCGCCCGGTCCGGGCCTCGTCTTCTTCCACGGCGGCGGCCTGGTCGCGGGGGATCTTGAGACGCATGACGCGCTGTGCGCGCGCATCGCCGATGCGTCCGGCTGCCGCGTTGTGGCCGCGACCTACCGGCTTGCGCCGGAGCATCCCTATCCCGCCGCCATCGAGGACGCGGTCTGCGCCGTCCGGTGCGTGGCGAGCCTGGCCGGGACCCTCGGCATCGACGCCGGGCGCCTTGCGATCGCCGGCGAGTCGGCGGGCGCCGGCCTCGCGGCGCGCGTCTGCCAGGAGCTGCGGGGGTCCGACATTGCGCTGGCGGCCCAGTTGCTCCTCTGCCCCGTGCTCGACCTGCGCTTCAACAGTCCGTCGTACCAGGAATTCGCGAGCGGCTACCTCCTCGACGCGGCCACGGTCCGGCATGACGTCGAGGCTCTCGGCGTCGCGGAGAGCGCAACGTCCCCGCGCGTATCGCCGCTGCTCGAACCGGACCTGTCGGGCCTGCCGCCGGCGCAGATTCACACGGCGGCATACGATATGTTTCGCGACGACGGCGCCGCTTATGCGCGGCGCCTGGAGCAGGCCGGCGTCCCGGTCTCGCTCACCTGCCACGAGGGCATGATCCATTTCTTTTACGGACTCGGTCGCATGGTGCCCGCGGCACGACCGAGCCTGTCCTCGATCGGTTCGCAGTTCGGCGCGCTGCTGCGTCACGCGGACCGAGAGACGGCATCCATCGCCCGGCCACGACGTCCAAGGAGAGTAGCATGAGCCTGCGTTCGACGATCATTTCCGAGATCGAGACCATCACGCGCGATCAGAACAAGAGAATGCCGGCGCTGACAGACAGCATGGTCCTCATGGACACGGACTTCGACTCCCTCTGCTTCGCGCTGCTCGTTGCGCGCATGGAGGACCAGCTCGGCTTCGACCCCTTCAGCACCCTCGAGGTCGCCGACCTGCCCGTGACGCTCGGCGACCTCGTCGCGCTCTATGATCGCGCGCAGACCCCGAAGGCGGCCTGACGCATGATCCTGCGCGAGTGGCTGAGCCAAGCAAACGGCCTCGACGGACTGACGATCGCCGATCGCCGGTCGAGCGTCGCTCTCGCTGACGCCGTCGCGGCCTACCGCGACGGTGCGCTGGCGCAGCGGCTCCATGGCCGTTCGGTGCTCGTCGCGCCCGGCGGCCAGCGCGCGGCGGCCCTCGCCATGCTCGCGATCGACGGCCTCGCCCGGCGCATGGTGCTCGCGCCGCCCGGCCTCAGCGCGGAGCAGACGGCCTCCATCCTGCGCGACGCCGAAATCGACGTCTGCGTGACGGACGAGGCCTTTCGGCATGGCGACGCCCTCAAGGGCGCGCCCTGCATCGAGGCAGCCCTCGCCGCCACGGCCGGCGACGGCGGCCTCCCGGCCCAAGAAACCGAATGGGTGCTCACGACCTCCGGCACGACGGGGAACCCGAAGCTCGTGGCGCATACGCTGGAGGGCCTTGCCGGCGGCATCAACATCGCCATCAGCCCGGAGCCGGGGACCGTCTGGAGCACCTTCTACGACATCCGCCGCTACGGCGGCCTCCAGGTCTTCCTGCGGGCGATGCTGGGACCCTCCTCGCTCGTCCTGTCCGATCCGGAAGAACCGATCCGTGATTTCCTGCAGCGCGTCGGGGGGGCGGGCGTGACCCACATCCTAGGCACGCCGTCGCACTGGCGCATGGCGCTGATGAGCAGCGCCGTCGACGGGATCGCCCCGCGCTATGTGCGGCTCTCGGGCGAGATCGCCGACCAGGCGATCCTCGACCAGCTCAAGGCGGCCTTCCCGGAGGCGCGCGTCGCCCATGCCTACGCCTCGACCGAGGGCGGCGTCGGCTTCACCGTGGATGATGGCCTCGAAGGCTTCCCCGCGAGCCTCGTCGGCGAACGGTCCGGCATCGAGATCATGGTCCGGAACGACACGCTGCATGTCCGCTCGAAGCGGACCGGCCGACAGTACCTGGGCGCCAACGCCGCGGCGCTCATCGATGCGCAGGGCTTCGTCGACAGCGGCGACCGCGTCGCGCGGCGGGGTGACCGCTATTACTTCCTCGGCCGCAACACCGGCATGATCAACGTCGGCGGGATCAAGGTCCTGCCCGAAGAGGTCGAGACCGTGATCAACGGCCATCCCGCCGTGGCCCTCTCGCGGGTGCGCGCCAGGCCCAACCCCATCCTCGGCGCTGTCGTGGAGGCGGAAGTGGTGCTGCAGGCCGACGGGGCGCAGGCCGAACCGGCCGCGCTCAAGGGCGCGATCATCGCCCATTGCCGGCAGCACCTCGCCAAGCACAAGGTGCCGTTCAACGTGAAGTTCGTGCCCGAACTGCCGATCACCGCCGGCGGCAAGCTGCTCCGGAGCGTCGCATGAGCGCGTCCCGCGCCGCCGTCGTCACCGGCGCCAGCCGCGGCCTCGGGCTCGCCATCGCCACGGCGCTGGCGAACGATGGCTTCCGGACGGTCGCCGTGGCGCGGCGCCCGACGGAGGCCTTCGAGCAGGCGGCCGCCACGGTCGCCGGTGGGTCGCTGCATTTCGTCTCCTGCGATCTCGGCAAGTCCGACGGGTTGCAGGCGCTCGTGCAGGAGATCCGGAAGGATCACGGCCCGATCTACGGGCTCGTCAACAATGCCGCCATCGGCACCCCGGGCATCCTCGCGACGATGCCGTCGCGCGAGATCGAGGAGCTCGTGCATCTCAACACGCTCGCGCCGATGCTGCTGACGAAATACGCGGTTCGCGGCATGATGGCGTCCGGCGGCGGGCGGATTGTCAACATCGCCTCGATCATCGCCTTCACCGGCTACAACGCGCTCTCGGTCTACGCCGCCACCAAGGCCTCGATGATCGGCTTCACGCGCTCGCTGTCGCGCGAGGTCGGCAAGGTCGGCGTCACGGTCAACGCCGTCGCGCCGGGCTTCATCAACACTGCGATGACCGAGGGCATGGACGAGGCGGAGCGCGGCCGTGTCGCCAACCGCAGCGCGCTGCGCCGGCTGGCGGAGCCCGAGGATATCGCCAACGCCGTCTCCTACCTGATGTCGGACAAGGCGCGGAACATCACCGGCACAGTGATGACGGTCGATGCCGGCAGCACGGCGTAATCGCCGCGGCCGCCGATACTCCGACACTCGCACTGGCGGCGACGCCGTTGCCTTCATCCTCCACCACATTGCGGGCGTAGCTGCTTGGCGCTCCGTTACGTGCAAGCCAGCAGATCTGTACTTGGGGATCGAGCCGAAGCCCTAGGAGCGATTCCAGCCCACGAGCTCTTGATCGGGCAACGGTTCAGCAAAGCGCGCATCGACAGCGAGCTTTCCCTTAAGCGTTCCGAAGCGGCGCTTGCCGCGTGGAGCGACCGGCACAAGCCTGACCAACGGCACGCTGCCGCGGCTGATGACGACATCGCCCCCTTTAAGCGCCTCTGCAATTAACCTCGACAGATTGGTCTTCGCCTCATGAAGCGAGAAAAGAGTCACGAGCATTCTCCTTGGCAAATGATATCGCCGAGGGCTGAGCACCCTGCAAGACTCAACTTGTTGGCGGACAATTCCCAAATTCCCCAGCCACCCTTCAATTCATCAGCGCGCGGAACCGGCCCCGGCGATAGACCAGCGATCCGCCGTCGTGCCGGTTGATCCGGACGGCGGAGACGCCGCCCAGGATGATCATATGGGTGTGGCGCTCGAGCATCTCGTCGACGACGCAGTCGATCGTTGCCTCGGCCTCGACGAGCCCCGGCGCGCCCGAGGGCATCTCGATCCAGTCGAGGCCCTGAAACCGCATCTCGCCCCGCTGGCCGCCCACCCCGGCGAAGCGCTCGGCGATCGGCTGATGCTCGCCGGCGAGGATGTTGACGCAGAAGTGCCCCATCCTGCGGATGACGGGCAGCGTCGAGGAGGCCCGGTTCGCGCAGACGAGCATCGTCGGCGGATCGACCGACAGCGAGACGGCCGAGGTGGCGGTGAAGCCGGCCCGGCTCTCGCCGACGCCCGCCGTCACGATCACCACGCCGCCTGCGAGCCGCTGCATGGCGGCCTTGAGCTGATCCTTCCTCGGAAGGGTCGGCCGGAGGTCGAGTGCCGCGATGTTCATGGGGCTCTCTCCTCAGGCCTGCTGCGCCGCGCCCGCGACCGGCGACGCGGCGTCGGTCGCAACCCTCGACACCCTGCGATAGACACGCAGGAGCCAGATCAGGACGAAGCCTTCAGACGCGATCAGGCCGAGGATCGCGAAGGCGGAAGGCATGGTCAGGAGGAGTGGGACCATGATCGCGTAGCTGATCACGAGACCGATGCCGGATCCCCAGGCGATGGCCCGGAAGGTTCCCGTCGCCTCAAGGAAGGCGCGGGGGATCGCATAGAGCAGCGAGAGCAGCATCATCATCCAGATGCCGGCCGCGATCCAGCCCATGGGCTCATGGTCGAACCGGCCGCCGAAGAGGTAGCGCTCGATCAGCGGCAAGGTGAGGAGCATTGCGCCGCCATAGACGAGGCAGCCCGCCGCGATGACGATGTTGGAGCGCACGACGATCTGCCGCGCGAGATCAACGCGGCCTTTCGCCAGCAGCTCCGTGACTTCGGCGAGCGCCATGTTGGTCAGCGCGTTCGTCGGGATGCGCAGCGGCGCGAAGAGCACGAGCGTCGCCGCGATCGGCGCATAGTCGGAGGGGCCGACGATGGCCGCGAAGGCGATCGTGATGCCCTGGCCCTGCAGCGTGTTCGTGGTGATGCCGGCCAGCGACCAGGCGAGCGAGCGCCAGATCGCGAGATAGCGCCGCCACAGCTTGCGCTTGAAGGTCAGTCTCACCGGCTGGCCGAGCCGGACGAAGGAGACGAGAACGCCCGAGGCGTGGGCGAGCGTCAGCGACAGGAAGGCGTGCGTCGGCGTGACATGGTCGAGCCCCAGCGTGCAATAGAGGATGGAGCCGATGCCGACCGCCGCATAGACGAGATCGCTGAGCCCCGCGATGCGGGGCGCCTTGCGGGCGAGCAGCACGATGCGCTGGTAGCTGCGGAAGGCATAGAGCGCGACGAAGGAGCCGGCGGCCCAGGCGCCCGCGCCGATGATGGGCAGCAGCGCCATGGAGACGACGAGCATGACGGCAAGCGCGAGGACGAAGGCGGCCGTGCCGAACAGCGCATCGAAGGCGCGCTCGGAGAGGCGTCCCTGCGCGCGGGCGATGAAGGTGGTCGCCGGCACGGCGACACCCGCCCTCGCGTAGGTGAGCGCAATGGCGCCGACGACGAAGATGATGGCGAAGAAGCCGTAATCCTGCTGGCTGAGCGTGCGCACCAGCGCGATGTTCAGCACGAAATGGAACAGGCTCTGGATGAGTTCGCCGCTCAGAACCACGGCGAAGCGGCCGCCGAAGCCGCCGCGCGCGGCGGACGGCTGCGCCTCGCCCGCGCCGGCGGCAGGCGCGCCGGCAGGCTTCTCGGCATTCCACCCGAAGCGTCCGAGAAACCGTGTAGAGACCGCCGCGATCATGCGCATTCCAGGAAATTCGACGCCACCAACATGAGGGCCGAGGGCTTAAGCCCAGATTTCCCGTGCGAAATCGCAGCGCAGGCGGGCATCCCAAACTGCGCGCGTCGTTACCAAACGCTCAACCGGGCCGCTCGGATTCATGGCAATCGCCAGCCTTCCGGTCGCGCGTGCGGATCGTGGGTCGAGAGAAAATAACCTGGAGAAACTGTGAAATATGACCGTCCGCTGGGTCAATCGTTAAAGTTTTTTTACGGGTTGGAGGCCTAACTCCCGAGTTGCACCAGGAGAGCCGATTGTCCGCTCCATCCGTCGAACCGGGGCACCAGGGCAGCCCGGCGCCGAACGCGCCTGGGAATGCAACCGTTCGTTGCCGACGCATCGAGGCCGCCGACATCGGCCCGCTCTCCGTGCTGCTCGCGAACGGCTTCCCCGTGCGGAGCGAGGCGAAGTGGCATGCCTCGCTCGCCGTCCTCAATTCCTGGACCGAACGCTACGGCCTGCCGCAGGTCGGCTTCGTTCTCATGGACGGAGAGGCGATGGTCGGTTGCCTGCTGACCATCTATTCGCCGGATGCCCAGCGCTGCAGCTTCTCCAGCTGGTACGTGGCCGAGGGCTATCGGCGCTTCGGCACGATCCTCGTCAGCGCGGCCCTGCGGGACCGGTCGGTCACCTATCTGAACATCTCGTCCGAAAAGGACACCCGGCCCATCATCGAGGCGCAGGGCTTCCGCCGTTACAGCGACGGCGTCGTGCTGGCCGCGCCGCTGCTCTCGCTGGCTGGCCCGTTCCGCGGCAAGGTCCACTGGAGCGACCCGCGTCCGGTTACCGACGTGCCGCCGGCGGAACGGCAGCTGACGGAGGATCATGCGGCGCTCGGCTGCATCCGCTTCTGGTGCGAGGACCAGGGCGCGATCCATCCGTTCGTGATGGCCCGGCGGCCATTCAAGGCGGGCATCCCCGTGGCGCAAGTCATCTATTGCCCCTCGGGAATCGACTGGCGCAGGCTCAGCGGCGCGGTGGGACGCGCGCTCACGCGGCACGGCCTCTTCCTCATGCTGATCGATGCGGCCGCGCCGATCCCCGGCCTGCCGGGGCGGTATTTCGAGGGGCGAATGCCGAAGTACCGGCGCGGGCCCCTGACGCCAGCGCTCGGCGACCTCAGCTACACGGAAGCCGCATTGATCGGCACCTGACGCATTTTTGCCGAATCTTAAGCGGCGCGGCCCTAGAACCGAGGCGATTGTCGAGCGGGCGCATGGCGTGCCCCCGGCGGCGCCGCGACGCGCGGCCGGCCGTCGCGGGACATCGCCGCCGGAGGACCCATGACCAGCTATCCGAATGCCCGGAAGGCCGCGCGCAGCGCGGCGCGCGTTCTCGTCGAGCAACTCGTCATCAACGGCGTCGATCATGTCTACACCGTGCCGGGCGAAAGCTTCCTACCCGTGCTGGACGCCCTCGCGGATTCCGGCATCGCGGTGACGGTTTGCCGCCAGGAGGGCGGTGCGGCCATGATGGCTGACGCCTACGGCAAGGCGACCGGGCGTCCCGGCATCTGCATGGTGACGCGCGGCCCCGGCGCCACGAACGCCTCCGCCGGCATCCATATCTCGCAGCAGGATTCGACGCCGGTCATCATGTTCGTCGGCCAGATCGAGCGCGGCCAGCGCGATCGCGAGGCCTTCCAGGAGATGGATTACCGCGCCGCCTTCGGCCCGATCGCCAAATGGGCGACGGAGATCGAGGTGGCGGAGCGCGTGCCCGAATATGTCTCGCGCGCCTTCCACACCGCGACGAGCGGCCGGCCGGGCCCCGTGGTCGTGGCGCTGCCGAAGGACATGCTGAAGGAGACGATCACGGCGGCGCCCGCCGCGCCCTGGAAGCCGATCGAGGCGGCGCCCGGCCAGGAGGATATCGACCAGCTCGCCGCGATGCTCGGCGAGGCCAAGGCACCCTTCCTGCTGCTCGGCGGCAGCCGCTGGAGCGAGGAGGCCTATCGCCACATCCGCCAGTTCGCGGACGCCTGGGACCTGCCGGTCGCGACGAGCTACCGCCGCCTGCCGCTGTTCCATCCGCTGCACCCCGCCTATGCCGGCGACCTCGGGCTCGGCGCCAACCCGAAGCTCGTCGCCCGTGCCCAGGCGGCCGACCTTCTGATCGTGCTCGGCAGCCGACTCGGCGAGATCGCGAGCCAGGGCTATGGCCTCATCGACATTCCGAACCCGCGCATGAAACTCGTCCACATCCATCCGGGACCGGAAGAGATCGGCCGCGTCTTCGTGCCGGCGCTCGGCATCAACGCCGCGCCGTCGCGCATGGCGAAGGCGCTCGCCGGCCTACCGGCGCCGGCCCGCAAGCCATGGGTCGAAATCACGCGGGCGGCCCACGCCGAGTATCGCGCCTTCAGCGACGTCGAGACGCCGCAGCCCGGCGACGTCAACCTCGGCGCGGTGATGATCCACCTGCGCGAGGCGCTGCCGGACGACGCCGTGATCTGCAACGGCGCCGGCAACTACGCCTCCTGGATCCATCGCTTCTACCGCTTCCGGCAGCTCGCCACGCATATCGCGCCGACCTCGGCCTCGATGGGCTACGGCGTGCCCTCAGCGGTGGCGATCAAGCGGCTCCATCCCGAGAGGACGGTCATCTCGGTGAACGGCGACGGCGACTTCCTGATGAACGGCCAGGAATTCGCGACGGCGGTCCAGTACCGCCTGCCGATCATCTGCATCATCTGCGACAATGCGAGCTACGGCACGATCCGCATGCACCAGGAGCGGGATTTCCCGGGGCGGGTCGTCGCGACGGATCTCGTCAACCCCGACTTTGCCGCCTATGCCAGGGCCTTCGGCGGCTTCGGCGTCACGGTCGAGCGGACCGCCGACTTCCCGGCCGCGCTTGCGGCGGCGCAGGACTCGGGCCAGCCTTCGATCATTCACCTGAAGATCAGCACCGACGCCATCCTGCCGGGAACGACGCTTACCGCGATCCGCGACAAGTCGCTGGCCGCGCGCTGAGGCGAGACAGCGAACGGCGATCGGGAGCCGGGAGATCGTCTCCCGGCGTCAGCCCGCGCGCCCGTGCGCGAAATCCCAATAGAGCGCGCGCGCCTTCGCACAGAGCGAGCCCGGCTGGAACGTCACGTCGTCGAGCGCCGTGATCGGCGCGACCTTGGCGAAGTTGCCGACGTAGAAGACCTCGTCGGCCGCCAGGAAGTCGGCATATTTCAGCGTCTTCTCGAAGACGGCGACGCCAGCACCGCGCAGGAGATCGATGACGCGGCTTCGCGTGATGCCGGCGAGGAACGTCCCGTTCGGCACCGGCGTGTAGACCACGCCGTCCTTCGCGAAGAAGGCGTTGGCGTTCGCGAACTCGGCGATGTTGCCGAGCGCGTCGCGCATCAGGCAATTGCCGAAGCCGCGTGCGGCGGCCTCCGTCAGCGCCCGCGCGCTGTTGGGATAGAGGCAGCCGGCTTTCGCCTCCAGCGGGGCGCTGTCCGCTGTCGGCCGTGAGAAGGGCGAGAGCGTGGCGCGCACGCCCGCCGGCGCGGGCATCGGCGCGACATAGATCGAGAGGCACCAATTCGTGGTTTCGGGGTCGAACCGGACGCCACCGCCATAGCCGCTCTCGGCCCAGTACATCGGCCGGATGTAGAGGGCGGTGTCGGCCGAAAAGCGCGCCACGCCCTCCGTCACCAGCTCCGCCCAGCGCTCCTCGGACACGACGGGCTTCAGCCCGATCGCCGTCGCCGAACGGTTGACGCGGGCAAGGTGCCGGTCGAGGTCCGGCATCACGCCCTCGAAGGCGCGGGCGCCGTCGAAGACGGTGGAGCCGAGCCAGGAGCCATGGGTTCGCGGGCCCATCATCCGGACATTGCCGGGGTGCCATTCGCCTTCGAAGAAGGTCCAGGTGTCCTCAGAGGCCACCGCTGCGGTCCGCAGCCCTGTCAGGCCGTCCCGACCTGGAAGCCGCCGGAGGCCGACGGGTTGAACATGCGCTTGATCCGGCCGATGGCGCGGACGAAGAAGCTGACGGAGTAAGGCACGGTGCGCCGGCAGAAGGCGACCTTCCGGACGTAGTTCTCGACATGCCAGTGGCAGACCGCGCCGCGCGGCAGGAACAGCACGTCGCCGGGGCCGAAGGTCTTGGGCGGATTGACGCCGTCGGAGATCGTGGCCGAGCCCTCGAGGAAGTAGATCGTCTCGTCGATCTCGTAGTGCCAGTCGAACTTGCCGGCCGTGCAGTCCCAGACCAGCGTGCTGGCGAGGCCGTCGGCGCTCTTCGACAGCGTCGCGTTGCGGGCCATCGGTGCGCCCTCCTTGATCCAGCTCGGCTCGATCGGCGCCGAGCGGAGCGCGACGGAGGTCAGGGAAGCGATCATCGGGGTCTTCGACATGGCTCTCTCGTTCTCTGTGACGCGACTGCGGTCAGTGTGTTCCGGTGAAGGGAGAAAGCATCAAGCACCGTTGGTGGCAATGGATTCCCCTGTAAACCATTAACGACTAGAGGGACTTAGCCTCCGGTTCGGACGGTTCAGAGACGCAGCCTCCCGGACTGGATCTCGGCGTGGAGTTCGGGGGTCAGAGGCCGGTACCGGCCGCCCTCCGCCACGAAGAGAGGATCGGCGATCCTGGCCGGGTCGAAGCCATCCTCGGCGAGGCCGCCCTTCTTCTGCTTGAAGGTCTCTGTGCTCTCGAAAGTCTCGACGACGCGCAGGAAGAGGGGCCGTGCATAGGCGGGCAGGGCCTGCTCGAGGACGGCGGCGATGCCATCGAGGTCGATGTCACCCTCCACCTTGATCGCCGCCATGCCGGCCCGTCCCTCGGCGCCCGGCACGGCGACGCCGTAGACGCTGGCCTCGACCACGCCGGGGCAGCCGGCGAGCGCATTGGCCACTTCGGTCGTCGCGACATTTTCGCCCTTCCAGCGGAAGGTGTCGCCGACACGGTCGACGAAATAGTAGAAGCCCTGTGCGTCGCGGCGCATCAGGTCCCCGGTCCGCATCCAGCGGTCGCCGGGCTCCAGCACGTCGCGAAGCACCTTGCGCTCCGTCTCTTGATCGTTGGTGTAGCCCTCAAACTGATGCTCGCGGCGCGCGGCGAGCCGGCCGAGCAGTTCCCCCGGCTCGTCGAAGCCGACGGGAATGCAGCGCCCCTCGGCGTCGCGCACCGGCAGGCCGCTCTCGACATCGTGCCGGACGATCAGCGCCGGCGAGCGCGCGGCCATGAAGTTCGGCACGCGGCCGACGGCCCCGACCTTGCCCTCGACATTGTAGAGGGAGACGGTGCCTTCCGTCGCGGCGTAGAATTCCACGATCTGCGGGATCGCGAAGCGGTCGCGGAAACGGTCCCAGACGTCCGGCCTCATGCCGTTGCCGGTGCAGATCCGGAGCCGATGCCGCCGCTCGAATGGATCGGGCGGGGACGCGGTCAGGTAGCGGCAGAGCTCGCCGATATATTGGAAGACCGTGCTCTCTGTCTCCACGACATCGCGCCAGAAGGAGCGCGCCGAGAACTTCTCCCGGATCACCACCGAGCCGCCGCCGACGAGCAGGCTGCCCGGCGCGACGATGCCGCCGACGCTGTGGTAGAGCGGCAGGCAATTGTACATCCGGTCGCTGGCGTCGGGCGCAATCAGTCCCGCGAACCAGTGCGTCCAGGTCATGATGCGGTGATGGCTGACACGGGCCGCCTTCGGCAGGCCGGTCGTGCCGGAGGTGTAGATCAGGAGCGCCTCGTCGGTCACGGAGACCGGGGGCGCCTCGCCCGGCGCGAGCGGTTCGCCTGAGAGGTGAGCCGCGGCGGAGGCGAGCGTGTTGGGCGCCCCGGCGCCCTGCCAGACAACCTCCAGCGGCTGCTCGAGCTCCCGCAAGGCCGGCGCCAGCGCATCGGCAAGGGCGCCGTCGGCGATGAGCAGCTTCGGCGCCGCCACCCTAATGCAATGGGCAAGGCCGGTGGTCCGGAGGTTGGTGTTGAGCAGCGCGACGCGCAGGCCGACGCGGGTGAGGCCCAGCCAGATCGCGAGATAGTCGGGGCAGTTGCGCTGCAGAAGCGCCACCGTATCGCCCTTCCCGAGGCCCCGGCCGAGGGCCCAGCGCGCGTAGCGGTTCTGCCGCGCGGCGAGCCCGGCGTGGTTCAGCGTCTCGTCCGCGCCGATCAGCGCCGGCGCGTCGCCGTGGCGCGCGGCCTGCTCGTCGATGACGATCGGGAAGATTCGCTCGGGCTCCGCGTCGATGCGCGACGTCCGGGCAAGCGCTCCAACCCAGCGAGCAGTCGGCGACAGGGGCGTCGCGGCCGGCTCCGCTCCAGAGAGCTTGCGGGCCTCGGCGTTCATGCGAAGACCCGGATCGGCCGCGTCACGCGGCGGGCCGCGACCTCGCGCAGCCAGTTCCCGAAGAGCCGCCGGGCGCCGGCCTCCCAGGAGGCGTGCAGGGGCAGCGCGCTCGCCAGGGCGGGAAAGGCGGGGAAGAGGGAAGGATCGCGGAAGGTCAGCGCCTTCTCCGCGAAGGCCTGCATCCGCGCGATGCCGGCCTGCGTGAAGGTGTTTCGCGGGATGTCGGGATAATCGTCGCGCGCGCCGTCGAGATAGCGGCCGACATCGCGGCGATATTCGCGGGCGAGGCTGTCGGCGTCATATTCGGGATGGCCCTGCAGGAAGACGAGCAGGCTCTCCGCCTCCCTGACGAAGAGGTCGACGCCGATCTCGGCCGACCGGCGCAGAACGTGATAGCCGTGCGCGGCGAGACGGGTTTCGTCGAGCGCGTTCCAGCGCGAATGCGGAACAGGAGCGGTTTCGGCGAGGCCGTAGAGCAGGGGATGCCCGCCGGTCTGCGAACAGATGAAGACGCCGGAGCATTTCGCCGGAAGGCGGCGGCGCTCGATGCCGTCGCGATGCAGCACCGCCGCGTGAGAGGCGAGGCACGAGAAGAGCGTGGAGAGCGTGCAGCGCGTGGCCCAGTCCACCACGTCGCTCAGCGGCTTGAAGAAGGGCTCGTCGTCGAGACGGTCCGCCTTCGGCTCGCAGCCCGTGATGACGAGACCGTCGAGGTCGGCGTCGCGCAAGGCGTGGTGCGAGCGATAGCGGGCGGCAATGTCGCTTCGGACCGGCTCGCCGCGCGGCACGTCCGCGAACGAGAAGAGCCTGAGCTCGACATTTGCGCCGATAAGGCGGCGGAACTGCGCCTCGGTCTGCCGGAAGGCGGCATCGGGCATGTTGTTGAGCAGGCCGATGCGCAGCGGCTCGGGACGGGAGTCACCCACGCGGCGCGCCGGCATGGCGCGGCCCGCCGGTAAGGCGCGCCTTCTCGTGGGAAACCCGGTGTCGAGCATCGCGATACTCCCTGTCGTCACTATCCGGACGTCACTCCCCCGCCAGCAGGAGCTGGGGCCGCCTGCTGGAGGCGGCGGCCAGCAAGGCCTGATCGAGGTCGGCGATGATGTCGTCCACATGCTCGATGCCGACGCTGAGCCGGATCGTCTCCGGCAGGACGCCGGCCTTGCGCTGCTCGTCGGGCGTCATCTGGCGATGGGTCGTGGAAGCCGGATGGCAGGCGAGCGACTTGGCGTCGCCGATGTTGACGAGGCGCTTCACGAGCTTCAGCGCGTTGTAGAGGGCCTTGCCGCTCTCGTAGCCGCCGCGGACGCCGAAGGTCAGCAGCGAGGAGCCCTGGCCGCCGAGATACTTCTTCGCCAGCGCATGGTGGGGGCTGTCGGCGAAGCCGGCGTAGTTCACCCACTCGATCTCGGGATGCGCCCGCAGATGCTCCGCCACCTTGCAGGCGTTCTCGACATGACGCTCGACGCGCAGCGCCACCGTCTCGATGCCCTGCAGCAGCAGGAAGGCGCTCATGGCCGGGAGCACGGCGCCCGTCGTGCGCTGGTAGACGCTGCGGGCACGCGCGAGAAATGCGCCCGCGCCGTAGCGGTCGGTGTAGACCATGCCGTGGTACGAGACATCCGGCGTCGAGAATTGCGGGAAGCGCTCCCGGTGCTTGGCCCAGTCGAAGCGTCCGCCATCGACGATGACGCCTCCGAGCGTCGTGCCATGGCCGCCCATGAACTTGGTCAGCGACGCGATGACGATGTCCGCGCCAAAGTCGAGCGGCTTGAACAGGATGGGCGTGGCGACAGTGTTGTCGACGACGAGGGGAACGCCATGGCGATGCGCGACGGCGGCGAGCGCCTCGATGTCGGCGATATTGCCGGCCGGGTTGCCGATGGATTCGCAGTAGACCGCGCGCGTGTCGGCGTCGATCAGCTTCTCCACATCCTCCGCCCGGTCGCTGGCGGCGATGCGGCACTGGATGCCCTGCTTCGGCAGGACATGAGCGAGGAGCGTGTGCGTGGTGCCGTAGAGCTGCGGCACGGTGACGATGTTGCCGCCATGGTCCGCGAGCGTGACGATGGCGTAGTGCAGGGCGGCCTGTCCGGTCGCGAGGGCCAGGGCAGAATGGCCGCCCTCCAGCGCCGCGACGCGCTTTTCGAGCACGGCCACCGTCGGGTTCGAGATGCGGCTGTAGCGGTATCCTTCCTCCTCGAGGTTGAAGAGGGCGGCGCCGTGTTCGGCGCTGTCGAAGCTGTAGGCCACCGTCTGGTAGATCGGCACCGCGACGGCATGCGTCGTCGGATCGTGTTCAAAGCCTGCGTGGATCGCAAGTGTCTCGCTGCGCATCAGGTCCTGCCCGGGTTGGGTCGTTCGAGCCTGTCTTTGCAAGGCTCGAGCCAACCCTTATGCCCCAGTCAGGGACGCCTTCTTAAGGAAGTCAGTTAACGCACCGCATGGTTAAGCAGATTGCGCCCGAACATTAAGATAAGTCTTGAAACAATACTGTTCCGGGAAGGATGCTGTTACCCATTTCGCTCACGCCGGCAGGGCAGCGCTCATATGCCGCGCGCCCCAAGCACCTCGCGCGCCGCAGCGGCGATGGCCGCCGCCGCCGTCGCCTCGCTGAAGAGGCTCTCGTAGCGCTTGCGGCCGGCGATCGCGTAGGCCTGCAGGCTACCGGGCTCGGCGACGATCTCGGCGATGGCGGCGGCGAGAGCCGCGGCATCGCCCGGCGGCAGGAGACGGCCGGTCTCGCGCTCGACCACCACTTCGCCTAAGCCACCGATGGCCGAGGCGAGCGGCGGCCGGCCGTAGGCCATCGCCTCGATGGCGACCCGGCCGAGCGACTCCGGCCGGCGCGAGGGCATCGCGACCACGTCCGCCCAGCGATAGAGCGGATCGGGATCGTCGGAGAAGGGCTCCACGCCGACGGCGTCCGACAGTCCGGATTGTGCGACGAGTGCGCGGAGCGTGTCCTCGGCCGTCGGATCCTCGAAGCCGCTGCCGACGATGCGGGCCTCGACGCGGCCGCGCAGGGCCGGATCGAGCAAGGCGAGCGCGGCGATCAGCACCTCCTGGCCCTTGATGCGGTTGATGCGGCCGAGCATCAGGATGCGGAGCGGCCGGCTCCCGTCATAGTCGGTCGGCCGCCAGTCGGCAGGTCCTGCGACGCCGTTATAGATGATCCGGCCCTCGCGGCCGGGCGGAGGATCGTAGGCGTCGCGCGTGGCGCGCGAGTTGAAGATCAGCCGCGCCCCGCTGCCGAGGGCGAGCCGGCGAAAGACGAGGCGGCTCTTTCCCTCGGGGATCTCGTGAATATGGAGCAGCGCCTTTCCCGGCACGAGGCGGGTCGCCAGCGCATAGTCGATGATGACCGACGTATTGATGTAGGCGAGGTCGCAGCGCCTGAGCCGGCCGGCGGCGCGCGCGACGGCGAGGGGCAGCGTCACGGGCGCGGCCGCGGCGGTGCGCAGGAGCGTCTTCCGCCGGAGCACGAACAGGGGCTCGAAGGTGATGCTGCTGGCGTGCGGTTCGAGGAGCGGCACGATCGGCCCTGAGCGCGGCAGCACGACGTCGATCACGGCGTCGGGCCAGGCGCCGCGCAGGGCCGCGACGCTCTCCACGAAGGCGCGGTCGGAGCCGTAGCATTCGTAACCCTGGTGGATGCAGAGGATGCGGAGCGGCAACGGCCTGATCCTCAAGACGTCATTCGGAAAGCATAAAGCGAGCCCGGCGACGCTAGCGCCCGAGCTTTATCGTTCTGTTAAAGCGTGCGGCGTCATGTCGAAGGGCCATGTCCGACCCGCGTCCTTCCATCCTGATCCTCGGCACGCGCGGCATCCCGGCCGCGCATGGCGGCTTCGAGACCTTCGCCGAGCATCTGGCGCTCTTCCTCGCGGAGCGCGGCTGGCATGTCGCCGTCTATTGCCAGGACGATGTGGCGGCGGTGACGCAGCGCTTCCGGAGCGAGACGTGGCGCGGCATCGAGCTGATCCATGTCCAGGTGGCCTCGCAGGGCCCGCGCGGCACGCTGGAGTTCGACTGGCACTGCATCCGCGACGCGGCCCGCCGCAAGGAGAGCGTGAGCCTCGTGCTCGGCTACAACAGCGGCGCCTTCATCCCCTATCTGAGGCTCGCCGGCCGCCCCATCCTCACGAACATGGACGGCATCGAGTGGCGGCGGCCGAAGTGGTCGGCCCCGGTCAAGGCCTGGTTCTGGGTCAATGAATGGATCGCGGCCTGGGCCTCGCATCGGCTCGTCGCCGACCATCCGATCATCGCAGACCATCTGGCGACGCGCCGCCCGCGCGCCGCGACCGTTATGATCCCCTATGGCGGCGTGCCCGTCACGGACGCGCCGGAGGAGCCGGTGCGCAAACTCGGCCTTGAGCCCGGCCGCTATCTCGTCTCGATCGCCAGGGTGGAACCGGACAATTCCATCGGCACGCTCGTCGAGGGCTTCTCCGCGCGACCGCGCGGCATGAAGCTCGTGGTGCTCGGCAAGTTCGAGGAGGGGAACGCCTACCACCGCGCCATCAGGGCCGCGGCGGGGCCGGAGGTCGTGATGCCGGGGGCGATCTACGATCCCGAGGCGGTGCGGGCGCTCCGCTTCCATGCACGCGCCTACATGCATGGCCATACCGTGGGCGGCACCAACCCCTCGCTCGTAGAATCGCTCTGGGCCGGCAATCCCGTGATCGCTCACGACAATCCGTACAACCGCTGGACGGCCGGCAACGCGGCGCTGTTCTTCCGCGATCCGGCGAGCTGCGCGGCCGCCATCGAGACGATCGCGACCGACGATGCGATGGTCGGGAGGCTCGGTCGCGCGGCCCGCGCGCGGGCGGCGGCAGCCTTCTCCTGGCCGGCGATCCTGTCCGCCTACGAGCGGGAGGCGCTTGCCCTGCTCGGACGCCCGGCGGCGATCCGCGGCGACGTGGCGAGCCCAGCTTGAGCCTCGAGCGCCGAGCCCTGCTCAAGGGCGCTCTCGGCGCGGCCGCAGGCGCGGCGACGGCGCATGCGAGCTCGGCTTCGGTCGCCGGAGCGGAACCGCTGTCCCTGAAGCGCGGCATGAACCTCTGGCCCTGGTTCTCGCTGACGCGCGAGTTCCCCGCGCCCCGGACCGACTACGACTGGCCGCCGTTCCAGGTGGGGCGGCCCGTGCCCACCAGAGCCGACCTCGCCCGGCTCAAGTCGCTCGGCATCGATTTCGTGCGCCTGCCGCTCGATCCGGGACCGTTCCTCGCGGCAACGGCCTCGCAGGCCGAGACGCTCCTCGGCGACGTTGTGGCGGCCGTGCGGCTGGCGCTCGCACAAGGGTTGGCCGTCGTCGTCAATCCGCACATCAACGGCGCCAATCATCACTGGAACCATGGCCGGCTGCTCATGAGCGCCGGCGCGCCAGGCTTCGCGCTCTATCGCACCCTCGTCGTCGAGCTTGCGGTGCGCCTGCAGCGGCTGGAGACGGCCCGGCTGGCGCTGGAGCCCGTCAACGAACCGACACACGCCTGCGGGGCGCGCGACTGGGACGCGATGCAGGAAAATCTGCTCTCCGCCGCCCGTTCGGCCGCGCCGTCCCTCACGCTCGTCGCGACCGGCGCCTGCGGCAGCATGATCGCGGGGCTGGAGCCTTTGAAGGCAGGCCCGCTGAAGCGTTTCGCGCCACTGCTCTACACGTTCCACTTCTACGAGCCCTACCTCTTCAGCCACCAGGGGGCGCCCTGGATGACGGAGCCCGTCTATCGCGCGCTAAACAACGTGCCCTGGCCGGCGTCGGCCGGATCGCTGCAGGCGACGCTCGCCTCCGTCCGCGCCCGGATGGCGGCGGACCGCGGCCGCTCTGAGGCGGAGAAGCGGGTGGCCTACGCGGAGACTGAACGCGTGCTCAAGGTCTATTTCGACGCCGCACCTGACCGCTGGTTCATCGACAAGTACCTGACGATGGTGCGCCGCTGGGCGGAGCGCGAGGGCGTGCCGGCAAAGCACATCATGATGGGCGAGTTCGGGGCGCTCAGGACCGATGCGCGCTACCAGGCCGCGTCCGCCGCGGACCGCGTGCGCTACATCGCCGACGTTCGCAGCAGCGCCGAGGCTCTGGGCTTCAGCTGGGCCTTCTGGAACCTGTTCGATGGAATGGGTATGATGGACGACGCCACGCGGGCTCTGGACGAGGACGTCGCGCGGGCGCTGGGTCTGGCCGTTCCGTAGCAGGCGCCGGCTCCCGCGGCATCGGCCGATAGAGCGCCACGGCCAGCAGCAGGAACTTCGTCGTCAGCGTCGTCTTCGACGCGATGGACTCCGCGCCGTTGAGCAGCACGAGCCACATGATCATCGGCAGCCAGAGGCCCGGCTCGGTGATCTTGGAGAGCTCGCGCATCTGGATCAGGAAGCAGCCGAGCAGCGCGAGGGTGATGAAGAAGCCCTGGTAGAGCAGCAGGCGGATGACCGGGTTCTCGATGCCCCATTCCAGACCCTGGATGCGACGCTGTGAATCGACGAGGTCGGTGTCGGGTCCGACCAGCAGGTCTCCGACCGGGAACATGGCGAGCAGGTCGAACATCTCGCGACGCGCCTCGGCGCTGCCGCCGTCCGAGAAGAAGCGGGCGATCAGGATGTCGAAGAAGCCCAGATGATCGAGCGCGGCGACGATGGCCGGCACGACGGCGATGGCGAGCGCACCCACGGCCGCGCCGAGCAGATGGAGGCGGCCCGCCTTGAGGCTGCCCAGCAGCATCAAGCCGCCATAGGCGAGCCCCAGCAGCAGGGATGCGGCCGCGGCCGACCGCCCGCCGAAGACGATTAGCGCGACCGCCTGCAGGCCAATCATCGGCAGGCGCTGCCAGAAAGTGAGGCTGCGCGCCCCGCTCAGGAGCGCCATGAGATAGCAACCGGTAATCATCGCGTTGGCGAGCGGGTGCCCATGAAGCGCTGTCGAGCGCGGATCCCACTCGAAGGCCATGCCCTCGAAACGGTAGGGAAAGAGCTGCTTCTGCAGGACGAACTCGGCGATGGCGAGCACCGCGTTGGCGGTCATCATCACGTGGATGATCTTCTCGAGCCAGGCCAGCAGCTGGTCGTCGGCGTCGGCAAGCAGGAGCACGGCGAGCCCGAGGGCGAGATAGGTGTCGAGCAGGCCGGCCATGCCAGGGCCGCTTCGCAGGATCGTCGCCGCCAGGATCGTGCCGCTGACCGTCACCAGGAGTATGCCGGCCGGACGCCTGTTGGCCAGATGCACGAGGCGCTGGACGGGCCGTCCCGCGACGATCAGCGACCAGCCGAAGAGCAGGACGGTCAGGTAGGTGCCCGGGTGGATCTTGGTCGCGGCCCCGCCGGAGATGCCGTCGTAGTTCCAGCCGACCATCCAGAGCAGGCCGCCCGAAATGCCGAAGAGAACGAATGCGAGGAGGCAGATCCCGTAGCGGCTGAGATCGTCGAGCCTGGCCCAGGGCGGGGGAGGCGGCCTGAAGCCCGCAGGTCCGGATTTCACGAGGCGGCCTTCCCGCCGGGTTCGAACAGGATCGCCGCCGTGACTCCGGAGCCCATGACGGCCGCGGCCTCCGCGCAGCGCGTCGCCTCGCTCTGGAGGGTCTCCGTGAGCTTCGCCAGGAAGACGACGTGATCGGCTGCGCCCATCAGGGAGCCGATCGAGGCGTTGCGGGTGATGTCGCCCGCATCCACGACGACGAGATCGAACCGGCGGCCGACGTCGTCGAGGAAGCGCAGCGCCGAGCCGCGCGGCAGGCCGCGCGAGTGACCGGATCGAAAGCCGAGCTCCATGTAGGCGATGTTGCTCCTGGGATCGAAGTCGACCGCCTCGCTGATCGTGTAGTCGCCTGCGAGCACATTGAGGAGGCCAGGCTGTTCGTCGCTCGGCGCCGGACGGGCGGCATCGATGAAGAGCACGTGGTCGCCGCGCTCCGACGCCGCACCGGCCAGCAGCTGCGCCGCGCGCACGCGCGCTCCGGCGTCGCGCTCGGCCGAGACGAGCACGATGCTGTCGGGCTGCCGCCGGCGGCCGGAGCGGCCGAGCAGGTTGACGAGGGCGAGCCCCGCCGCCTCGATCTCGGCGGATTCCGGCGGGCGGGCGCCTTTCTTCGCCGTCGGCGACCGTCCAAAGATGGCGACGACCGGCGCGTCCAGGATGTTCTCCGCCTGCGACACCGACAGGATATGCGGACGGGCATACTCGCTCACGAGCGCGAAGCCCGCGCCGCAGCCGAGACCGACGAAGGCCGCGCCGGCGACCAGCGCCAGAAGCGGCGGCCAGCTCGCTTGCCTGGGCGGCAGCGCCCGGCTGATGATGCGCGCGTTCGTCGTGTCGAGCGTTGCCTGCTCGCGCGTCTCCTGGGCGCGCAGCAGAAAATTGGCATAGACCGACCGGGCCGCCTCGAGGTCGCGCTGCAGGTCGCGCAACCGCACGGCCGCCTGATCCGACCCCTGGTTGGCACGGGTCAGGATCTCGAGCCGGGCCGCAAGCTGCCGCTCGTTGCCGAGCGCGCGGTCGAGCTCGGCGCGCACCGTCTGCTCGACGCGCCGGATCTCGGTGGCGATCAGCCTGCGGACATTCTCGAGCTGATTGCGGGAGGCCTGCACCTGCGGATGCAGCGGGCCGAGCTGCGTCTGCAGGTCCGCATCGCGCTGCATGAGCGTCGATTCCTGCTCGCGCAGCTTCGCGATGACGGCAGATTGCGTGGCCTCCGTGGAGCTGCCGGCGAGAACGCCATCACGCCTGCGGGCGATGTCCTCGACCTGGGCACGCAGCGCGGCGACCCGCGCCTGCGCGGCGGCGAACTGCGAGCTCATCTCGCCCAGCTGCTGGTCCGTGATCGGCCGGCCGGAACTCGTCACGAGATTATTCTCAACCCGGTAGCGCTCGACGGCGTTCTCGGCCTCCTCGACGCGCCGCCTGAGTTCAGCGAGACGAGCCGTGATGGACGCGGAGGCGTCGCGCGCGTTTCGGCTGCGCGCCTCGGCCTGGTCGGCGAGATAGGATTCGGCCACGGCGTTGGCGATCATCGCCGATTTGTCCGCCGCCTTCGTGGTCACGATGATGTCGAGCACCAGGGTCTTGTCGGCGCGCTTGACCGCGACCGCCTTGCGGAGCCGCTCGAGCGCGCGGTTCTCCGCGGGCGAGAGGCCGTCGGCCGTGGCCGTTTCCCTCTTTCCGAGCATTTCGAGCAGGCCCGTGAGCAGGCCCTTCTCGGCAAACTCCTTGTCCTCGGCGAGACGGGCGGCGCGGATCGCCCGGATCAGGACGCCGTTCGACCTGAGGACGCTGGATTGGCTTTCGACCTGCGCCACACCGCCATCCGGCGACAGGGCGCTCGGATTCACGTCGTTGTTCATGACGATGCGGTCGCGCGGATCGACCAGGATCTGGCTCGCAGCCGTGAACAGCGCGGGCGTCAGAAGCGAGTAGAGCAGCGCGATGGTCGAGAGGACCGCGGCGGCCGCAACGATCATGACGCGTCGCTGCCAGAGGATCAGCCAGACCTCCGCGATCTCGACGGAGCCGTCCGTTCTCGTGCGGACAGCGTCGCGCGAGCCCTGATCTCGAGCCGTCGAAACGAGGCTGCTCATCCTGGACCGTCAAATCGGGTGGCGAGATGCCACCAGCTCTCCGACAGCATTTCGCATCGAATGGTTAATGATCGGCTATTGCGAGGCCGGGGCGAGCGTTTCGGACGAGAACGCAGCGAGGCGTTTCTGGCGGTCTTCGGCATCGCCGAGAGGGCGGCGCTGCCCATCTAACGGAATTCTAAGCCTTCATCCGTAGAAGCTGCCGGCATTCAGGAAGACGGGCACGGTTCGGCGGCATCATGAAACTCGTTGTTCGGCTCGATGCTGGAGCGATGCACGGTTGGCTCCTGTCGCTGCTCGAACGGCTTTCGGCGTCCGGCGACATCGAACCGGTCGTCGAATGGGTGCCTGGCGGCGATATCGACAGGGTTCTCGCGCTGCTGCGGGCGGAAGGCATCCTGCGCGGGCGGCCCGCCGGCGCGCCCCTGCAGCATATCGCGGAGCAGCGCTTCGATCCGTGGCGCGGGACCCACGCCGGCGCTCCCGACGTGACTCTGGACCTCTCCTCGGGCGACGGACCAGCGGCTCGAACGCCCGCAGGCCGATGCTGGCGGCTGACCTTCGATGGCGAGCCAGGTGCAAGGGCCTTGATCGCTGCGGCGATCGCCGGGCGCACGCCGTTGGCCGCGATCGGGGAGGGCGACGCGACCGTCGCCGCCGCTCGCCTCGGCACCGATCGCGGTGAGGGCCTGCAATCCGTGATCGACGACATGCTGGAACGGACGATCACCCTGATCGTCGCCACTTTGAAGGGCCACCGGCCGATGCCGAGCCCGCTGCCGGACGACGCGGCGCCGCCGCCGCTCGATCCCGGCGCGATCGGCGGCCTCGCGATGCGGCGCATCGCCAAGGGGCTGGCGCGCGGCGCCCTCGGCGCGGTCTACCGAAGCCTCTATTGGGCGCCGCACTGGCGCGTGGGCTGGCGGCGGCTCCGGGGCCCCGATCTCTTCGATCTCAAGCGTCATCCCGACGAAGGCTGGATCGACCTTCCGGACGATGGAACGCGCTTCTACGCGGACCCTTTCGCCATCGAGCATGACGGCAGGCTCACTCTGTTCGTTGAGGATTTCGTCCATACGGTCGGCCGCGGCGTCATCTCGGCAGTGGTCTTCGGCGCAGACGGACCCGAGGGACGGCCCGAGCCCGTTCTCGAACTGCCGGAGCATCTGTCCTACCCCTTCGTCTTCGCGGCGGACGGGGATGTCTGGATGGTGCCCGAGTGCTGCGCCTCCGGCCGGATCGACCTCTTCCGCGCTACGGATTTTCCGGGCGGCTGGGTCAGGGACCGGACGCTCGTCGGCGATGTCGTCGCCAGCGACGCCACGCTCTTGCCACATGGAGGCCTCTGGTGGATGTTCGCGACGGTGCAGGACGGCGGCGGCTTTTCGGATGCGCTGCACCTCTGGTCGGCGCCGGACTTCCGGGGCCCCTGGTCGCCGCATCCAGCCAACCCCGTCCTGATCGACATCGCCTCGGCGCGGCCGGCCGGCGCCATGACGCACCGCGACGGCGCCCTCTACCGGCCCGTGCAAGATTGCCGGCTCGGCTACGGCAAGGCGCTCGGCCTGGCCCGCGTGCTGCGGCTCGATTCAGAAGGCTTCGAGCAGAAGGTCGAGGCCATCCTGCAAGCCGGCGGTCCGCTCTGGCCAGGCCGGCGCATCCATACTCTCAATAGTTGCAGCGGCTTCGAATTCATCGATGGCTCACGGGATACGCGACGCTACCTCCGCAGGTAGTGCAGTATAGCGGCATCGACCCGACGCAACCCGTCTTCTTAATGAGCCGGAACGGCAGATCTCGTGCTTTTTAACCCTTTCGTAACAAACCGTTGGCCAGCCTCATAGCTTCGGGACAACAGTCGAGATCACTAATTCGAAATATCCGTTCGGATCTGCATCTGCAGAACTGGCTCCCGGAAGTATGCTGAGATGAGAGACGGACGCCGATATCAACGCTTTCTGCTGAGGATGACGCGCCGCTCGGCGACGACGCCCCGGTGCTTGCGGTCATGAAGGATACAACCGCCATCGCCGAGCTGCCGGGGGGCCTGACAGCAACGCCGCGCGCCGCCGCCTCGCCGTTGCGCTCAATCGAACCGCGCGACAGGAACACCGCAATCCGCCTGCTGACGCGCGGCTTTCCCCACACCGTGGATGCGTTCTGGCGGCGCTGCCTCGACCGGCAGATTGCGGTGCAGGAACAGTCTCTCGGCTATTTCCTTGACGGCGATGAGGGCCCGGTCGGCCTGATGCTGATGCTGCGCAGCAAGCGACGGTTGGTGAACGGGGCGGAGCTCGAGATCGCCAATCTCTCGAGCTGGTACGTGGACAGGGCGCACCGCCGAAGGACGGTGCAGATGCTCCGGCAGCTCGCGGCCGACAGGTCGGTCGTGCTCACGGCACTGACGGCGGCATCGCAGGTCCACAGCATGAGCGCGACCATCGGTGGCTCCTACTGGAGTACTGGCATGATCCTCGCGTCGGCGGCGCCCTTCGCCGCACTGCCAGGCGCGCGTGCCACGCTCATGCTGCCGTTCCGACACGGTCGCTCGATGCTTTCACCAGAGGACGAAGCAATCCTCGACTGGCACGCCGCCGACGGCCATGTCGCGGCCGTCCTGGTGGACGGAGACGTCGCGCATCCTTTGATCTTCAGGGTGCTCTCGCGCCGCGGGCTGCGGTTTGCCCAGTTGATCTTCGCGCCGAGCCGGACGGCCGTGCTCAGCAATCTGCCGATCGTCACGCGCTTCCTCGCCCGCCATGGCGCCTTCGTCCTCAGCATCGACGGTGACCGAGAGATGTGCCCGCGCGGCGCCTATTTCCGCGTCGGCCGGCCGCGTTTCTGGCGCGGGCCGATTGAGCGCGACAGGCTGGACTACGCCTATTCGGAGCTTGTCCTGTTCGGCGTTTCTTGAACTGCCTTGACAGCCTCGGCGCTCAAAAGCAGACCATTGTCTGCTGCCGTTCCAGGCTGCATGACGAGTGGGTCGCGATCACGTCCGGCGGCAATCGCAACCGGGTTTAATGAACGAGCAAGAACCCGCCAGAGACCTGTTTGACGCCACTCGCTCAATGGTTGTAACTGCCCTGAAGCTGCAACTCCAGGGCAGGTGCAATTGGCGAGCTTCACTATTGGGCTGACGCTGGTAGAGCGTGTTCGGAGGAGGCCTCTCGCTTGCGTGACTCGTGTCGGTCGGATGAGCAACAGCCACGAAGAATTTGCACCTGAGCACGCTCGATCGGATGGGCTGCCGGCGACCTCGGAGAATGGAGCACCACCGCTTCTGCTGCTAGCGGCGTCGGTTGTGACATCATCCCGCATGAACCGCTGCAGCCGCAAGCATCGCGCGAGCACCTTTTGACATCTGGGCAATGCTAGTGCTTCGACTTTCGCGATAGACATGGCGAGGCTCGGTCAAAGCCGGAATTGCAGGAGACGCTAATGACCATGGACAAGATCGGCGAGACAGCCGACGCTGCGGCCAATCTCCGCACCAGGATCATTTCTATGCTCGTCGCGAAAGGTCATCGCGAAGTCGATGAGAATGCCTCTCTCTTTTTGGGAGGCCTGCTCGATTCTCTCGCCGCGGCGGAGATCATCAGCATACTCGAAAGCGATTTCGGCCTCGATCTCATGAACCCGGACTTCGACATCAAGATGATCGACACGCTGGCGCGGCTTGACGCCATGGCCAGCCGTCAGATCGCATGAGCGATCGGAGATCGAAGCTGCTTCGGCCGATCGGCAAGGGCGATCACCAGGAGACGTTGCGCCTCCTGTGCAAGGGCTTCCCGCAGGATTCGCCGGACATCTGGCGCCGCCGTCTCGAACGGCAGGCTAGCCTGCAGGACGACGGCCACGGCTACATGCTGGAGGCGGGCGGCGCAGGCGTCGGCGTGCTCCTGACTTTGAAAAGCCGGCGCCTCGGACCCGACGGCCGCCCGCGGGATGTTGTCAATCTTTCGAGCTGGTTCATTGAGCCCGCGTACCGCTGGTCGGCCATCGCCATGCTGCGCGCCGCGATGGCCGATAAGGCGGCTCTCTACACCGATCTCACGGCCGCCCCGCAGGTCGCGGAGCTGAACCGGAAGGTCGGCATGGAGAGCTGGAGTTCGGGCATGATCCTCGCCTCCGCTGCGCCCTTTGCGGTGCTTCCCGGGCGGCGCGGCGCCAGGGTCCTGCCGCTCGTCGAGGCCGCCGGCCTCATCGAAGATCACGAGAAGGCCTTGCTCGACTGGCATCAGCGCGAGGGCTTGATCGCGGCCGTGCTGATCGACGGCGCTGCGCAGCCTCTCCTGTTCCGCGTGATCTCCCGCAAGGGCGTGCGTTTCGCGCAGCTCGTTTTCGCGCCGAGCCGGGCGGCTGTGATCGGCAACCTGCCGACGATCATGCGCTACCTCGCACGCTCCGGCCTCTTCTTCGTCACGATCGACGCCGATCGCGCCATGTGTCCTCCGGGCGCCTTCTTCCGGCCCGGCCGACACCGCTTTCGCTCCGGTCCCGGTGACCGCGACGGCCTCGATTACGCCTATTCCGAACTCGTCCTCTTCGGCGTCTCGTGACGGACGGGTGAGCCGTGCCGGCAGCGCTCCGTAAGACCATCCTCTACATGCCGGCGGGCCTTCTGGGGCCGCTGATCCAGCTCGCGACGATCGTCATCCTGACGCACTGGCTGCGTCCGGCGGAACTCGGCGTCTACGCGCTGGCGGTCGCCGTGCAGGACCTCGCGCAGATCGTCACGCTGTCGTGGTGGTCGCAATACATCCTGCGTTACCTCGACGACGCCCGGCCGGATAGCCGCGCGGCCCAGGACCGGACGGAGATCGCGGTCCTGGTCGGCGCGACAGTGCTGCAGATCTTGGCCGTGGCCGGAGCGATGATCCTGATCGCGGCGCCCGAACCGCCCGATCCGCTGCTGCTCGCCGCCGTGGCGCTCGCGGGCGCCGTCCGGGCGCTGGTCGGCCACTGGAGCGTGCGGGCGCGGGCGGCCGAACAGATCGGGCTCTATGCGCTGGCGCAGATCGGCGGCCCCGGCCTCACGCTCGTCCTGACGCTCGCGGCCTTCGCCGTCGTCACACCGAGCGCCACCATCGTCTTCCTGGCGATGGCGCTCGGCCATGCGATCGTGGCCGTGCCGCTGGCGGGACGGGCGCGCTATGCGAGCGCCGCCGTCAGACTCGACCGGACCCTGCTCGCCGCGGCCTTCCGCTACGGGATCTTTACAACGCTGGGCGCAGGCCTCGCCTGGGTGTCGATGCAGAGCGTGCGCTTCGTCACGGATGTCGCGCTGGGCGCATGGGCGGTGGGGCTTTTGCATGTGGGCTGGGGCGTCGGGCAGCGGCTGTCGACGCAGCTCGGCGTGCTCGCGACGCAGGCCCTATTCCCAATCGCGGCCGGCAAGGCGCGGTCCGAGGGCATCGAGGCCGGCGTCCGGCAACTCGCTCCTGCGGCGCCGGTTCTCCTCGCGGTCCTGACACCGGCCGTGATCGCCGCCTTTCTGCTCGCCGAGCCGGCCGCCGCCCTCCTGGTCGCGGCCGAGTACCAGAGCGCGACGGCGACCATCCTCCCGATCGCGACGCTGGCGGGCGCGATCCGCGTCTTCCGGCATCATTACCTCGACGAGGTGCTGCAACTCGCCGAGGAGCCGCATCTCATGGCGAAGCTCGACGGACTGGAGGCGGGCCTTGCGCTTCTGCTGAGCGCGATCGGCGCCGTGGCCTACGGGCTGACCGGAGCGGTGCTGGGGGCGCTGGCCGCGACCACCGTCGCGACTCTGGCGGGTTGGCGCCTCATCGCCAGGCGCTACGGGACGCCGCTGACGCCGCGGGACGCGCTGGCCGCCGGCGGCGCATCCGCAGCCATGGTGCTGGCGCTGGCGCTGATGCCCGCGCCGATGGGCCTTGTCGGGCTGCTCGGGACAGGAGCGCTGGCCGGCGCCGCCTATGCCGCTGTCTTCGCCGCCATCGATTACAAGCGTGCGCGCACGTTGTTGAGGGAGGCCCGGCGCGGAAGCTGACGGGCGTGGACTCAGCCCTCGCCCGACTCCGGCTTCCGCCGGCGGCCGTAGAGCTCCAGCCGGTGCTTGACGATGTCGTAGCCCAGCTCCGCGGCGATCCGCGCCTGCAGCGCCTCGATCTCGTCCGAGGCGAACTCGATCACGTCGCCGGTGTCGATGTCGATCAGGTGGTCATGGTGCTGCTGGTCGGCATGTTCATAGCGCGACACGCCGTCGGCGAAGGCGTGACGGTCGATGGCGCCGCGCTCCTCGAGCAGCTTCATCGTGCGATAGACCGTCGAGAGCGCCAGCGTCGGATCATGCGCGAAGCCACGCCGGAAGATCGCCTTGGCGTCGGGGTGATCCTCGGCCTCGGCGAGGATCCGGAGGATCAGCCGTCGCTGCGCCGTCATGCGCAGGCCCGCCGCGCGGATTTCGCCGGCGAAGGCCTCGATGCGACGTTCGATCCTTTCCATGCCGGCTGCATAACCTTGCTGCGAAGCAGAAGCAACAATTCTTCTCGCAAATCAGTTGCAAGAGCGTTGACAGATGCCAATCATTCGCATTAGCGTCAGACCGAAGGATGGATAGTCAGATGCGACACATGGGTTGGGGAAGGCTTGGAATTCTGGTCCTGCTGATCGCCGGCGCGCTGCTGCCCATGACGCAGACCGGTCTGGCGCAGCAAAAGCCGCTGCGCGTGGTCACGACCTTCACGATCATCCAGGACATCGCGCAGAACGTCGCCGGTGAGGCGGCGATCGTCGAATCCATTACCAAGCCGGGGGCGGAGATCCACGATTACCAGCCGACGCCGCTCGACGTGGTGAAGGCGCAGGCCGCCGACCTCGTGCTGTGGAACGGCATGAACCTCGAGCGCTGGTTCGAGCGCTTCTTCGACAACGTCAAGAACGTGCGCAGCGCCGTCGTCAGCGAGGGCGTCGAGCCGATGGGTATCCGCGAAGGCCCCTACCAGGGCAAGCCCAATCCCCACGCCTGGATGTCGGTCGAGAATGCGCTGATCTATGTCGAGAACATCCGCAAGGCGCTCGCCGCCGCGGATCCCGCCAACGCCGAAACCTACGCCCGCAACGCCGCCGCATACAGCGACAGGATCAGGGCCGTCGCCACGCCCCTCAAGGCGCGCCTCGACAAGGTGCCGCTGGACCGCCGCTGGCTCGTGACGAGCGAGGGCGCCTTCAGCTATCTCGCCCGCGACCTCGGCTGGCGCGAGGCCTATCTCTGGCCGATCAACGCCGACGAGCAGGGCACGCCCCAGCAGGTGCGCCGGCTGATCGACCTCGTTCGCCGCAACAAGATCCCGGTCGTCTTCAGCGAGAGCACGGTGTCAGACAGGGCGGCGAAGCAGGTCGCGCGGGAAACCGGCGCGCGCTACGGCGGCGTGCTCTATGTCGACAGCCTGTCGGCCGCCAACGGACCCGTGCCGACCTATCTCAAGCTCTTGGAGACCACCGTCGCCACCATCGCCGCGGGGTTCGGCTCTTGAACGGCACATCCCCCGCGGCCTCGATCCAGGTCGAGGGCGTCACCGTCACCTACGCCAACGGCGTGATGGCGATCCGCGACGCGCACTTCCGGCTAGGCGGGTCGTCGATCTGCGCCCTCGTCGGCGTCAACGGTTCAGGCAAGTCGACCCTGTTCAAGACGCTCATGGGCTTCCTGACGCCCTCGCAGGGCGCCGTCACGATCGCTGGCCTGCCGGTCAAGGCTGCGCTCAAGGCCGGTCTCGTCGCCTACGTGCCGCAGGCGGAAGAGGTGGACTGGACCTTCCCGGTGCTGGTGCGCGACGTCGTGATGATGGGCCGCTACGGCCACATGGGCTTCCTGCGCCACCCGCGGCCCGCGGACCGGGCCGCCGTCGAACAGGCGCTGGAGCGTGTCGGCATGAGCGCTTACGCGACGCGGCAGATTGGCGAATTGTCCGGCGGCCAGCGCAAGCGCGTCTTTCTCGCGCGGGCGCTGGCGCAGGCCGCGCCGGTGATCCTGCTCGACGAGCCCTTCACCGGCGTCGACGTCCGGACCGAGGCGGCGATCATCGCCATCCTGGAGGAGCTGCGGTCCCAGGGCTCGCTCATGCTCGTCGCCACGCACAATCTCGGTTCTGTGCCCGACTATTGCGACCAGGTCGTGCTCTTCGACAAGACCGTGCTTGCCTACGGCCCGACGGCCGAGATCTTCACGGAGGCCAACCTCGCGAAGGCCTTCGGCGGCGTGCTCCGCCATGTTCGCCTCGGCGGCGCCGACCTGCATGACGACGCCGACCAGCGCAGCGTGACGGTGCTGACCGACGACGAGAGGCCGCTCGTCTTCTACGGCGGCGAGCGCGGCGAGAGGCTCGTTCCGCACGAACGCAAGCAGGATTGAGGCCCGCCGCGATGCTCGCCCTGCTGCTCGAGCCCTTCGACTACAATTACATGACCAAGGCCATCTGGGTCAGCGCGCTGGTGGGCGGCGTCTGCGCCTTCCTGTCCTGTTTCCTGATCCTCAAGGGCTGGTCGCTGATGGGGGACGCTCTGTCGCATTCCGTCGTTCCCGGCGTGGCGCTCGCGGCCATCGCGGGGCTGCCCTATGCCGTCGGCGCCTTCGCGGCGGGCCTGCTCGCGGCCCTCGCCATCGTCCTGGTCCGGCGGCTGACGATGCTGCGCGAGGACGCGGTGATCGGGCTGATCTTCACCTCGATGTTCGCGGCCGGCCTGCTCCTGATCTCCGTCCGACCCACGTCCGTGAACCTCAATGCCGTGATCTTCGGCAACGTGCTGGCGATCGCCGACGAGGACATCCTGCAGGTCGTGCTGATCGCGGCGATTTCCCTGCTCGTCCTGGGGCTTCGCTGGAAGGACCTGATGCTGTCGATCTTCGACGAGGCGCAGGCGCGCGCGGTCGGGCTCGATCCGCAGCGCATGCGCATCCTCTTCTTCGTGCTGCTCTCCGCCTGCGCGGTGGCAGCCCTGCAGACGGTCGGCGCGATCCTCGTCATCGCCATGGTGGTGACGCCGGGCGCGACGGCCTACCTGCTGACCGACCGCTTCGGCCGGATGATCGTCATCGCCATGGCGATCGGCGCGCTCAGCGGCGGGCTCGGCGCCTATGCCAGCTATTTCCTCGACGGCGCGACGGGCGGCCTGATCGTGCTGTTCCAGACGCTGCTCTTCCTGGCGGCCTTCCTGTTCGCGCCGAAGCACGGGCGGCTGGCAGCGCTCAGGCTGGCCAGGGGCGCGGCGTCATGAATGCCGTGGCAAGCCTCCTGCTCGATCCGCTGGCGCATGATTTCATGCGCCGCGGACTCGTTGTCGCCCTGCTCGTCGGCGCGGTCTGCGCGCTGCTGTCCTGCTTCCTCGTGCTCAAGGGCTGGTCGCTTATGGGCGACGCCGTCTCGCATGCGGTGCTGCCGGGCATCGTGGTCGCCCATGTCCTTGCGCTTCCGCTGGCTCTCGGCGCCTTCGCGGCGGGGCTCCTCTGTGCGCTCGGCATCGGCTACCTGCGCGACCATTCCCGCGTAAAGGAGGATGCGGTGATGGCGATCGTCTTCTCCGGGCTTTTCGCGCTGGGGCTCGTGATGTTCGTCAAGATCGACACGGACCAGCACCTGAACCACATCCTCTTCGGCAACATGCTGGGCGTGCGCTGGAGCGACGTCGTCGAGACCGCGCTGATCGCCCTACCAGTCATCGCCATCGTGCTGGCGAAACGGCGCGACCTGATGCTCTTCTGCTTCGATCCTGGCCATGCGCAGGCGATCGGCCTGCCGGTGGCCGTCCTGCGCTACGGTCTGCTGACGCTGCTCGCCATGACGATCGTCGCGTCGCTGAAGGCGGTCGGCATCATCCTCGTCATCGCCATGCTGATCGCGCCCGGCGCGATCGGCTTCCTTCTCGCCCGCCGCTTCGACGCCATGCTCGCCGTCGCCGCAGTAGCGGCGATGGGCTCCTGCATCGTCGGCACGATCCTGAGCTTCCACCTCGATGCCGCGACCGGACCGGCCATCGTCGTGACACAGTCGCTCGTCTTCGCGCTGGCCCTCGCCTGGCGCACGCTCCGCGCACGGCGGACTGTGGCTTCCTGACCGCCGTTACAAGGGCGGCGGCGCAGGGCAGGCCCGCGCAAACTTTATTTGTGCATTGCAGCAAAACGCGGTTCACTGCGTTCACTTGATGCGGACGATCCCGTTCGACGAAGGACGATTCATTGCGACGCTTATCCGAAACGATTGCGCATCTGGCGACGCTCCGCGCCACGACGAAGGCCGGAGCGAAGGAGCCCGCCGGCGCGCCGCGTCTGCAGGCGCTCACCGGCTTCGGCGCCAATCCGGGTAATCTCTCCGCGCACATCTTCGTTCCCGAAGAGATGCCGAAGGGCAGCGCGCTCGTGGTCGTCCTGCACGGCTGCACGCAGAATGCGTCGCGCTACGATAGCGGTTCGGGCTGGTCCGAACTTGCGGCGCGTCACGGCTTCGCCCTGCTTTATCCGGAGCAGCAGGCCGCCAACAACAGCAGCCTCTGCTTCAACTGGTTCGAGCCGGGCGACATCGCACGCGACGGCGGCGAGGTTCAGTCGATTCTGCAGATGGTCGAGCATGTCGCCGCGCGCCATGCCATCGACCGGAAGCGAATCTTCGTCACCGGCCTGTCGGCGGGCGGCGCGATGGCGGCGACAATGCTGGCCGCCGCGCCGGAGATCTTTGCCGGCGGCGCGGTAATCGCCGGGCTGCCGCATGGCGTCGCCGCGGGCGTCCCGCAGGCGCTGGAGCGGATGCGCGGGCAGGGCCTGCCCGCCTCCGCCGCGCTGAGCGAGTTCGCACGCACGACGTCGAACCATCAGGGGCCCTGGCCACGGCTCCAGGTCTGGCACGGCACCGCGGACGCGGTGGTCGTACCCGCCAACGGTGAGGCGCTGATCGGGCAATGGCGACCGCTTCATGGGCTTCCCGCCGCGCCCAGCCGCCAGGAGGCGATCGGACCGCACCTGCGGCGTGTCTGGCTGGACGAGGCCGGGAGGCCTGCGCTCGAGCATTACGCCATCCGCGGCCTCGGCCACGGCCTGCCGCTCGACTCGACCGGGCCCGACGGCCTCGGACGGCCGGGACCTCACATGCTCGAGGCCGGCATATCCTCGACGCGCCGCATCGCCGAGAGCTGGGGTCTCGTCGAGGGCGCGCCATGGGCCGCGGCGAATGACAGCCGACCAGCCGGCCCCGCGCCCGGTCGTCAGCCGGAGCCGACGGCGCGGGTCGGACAGGTGATCGAGAGCGCGTTGAAGGCCGCAGGCCTCATGCGCTGATCGGTCAGGCTCTGGCGCCCGACTTGCTACCTGCTTTGGCGCCCGATTTGGCGCCAGACTTGGCACCAGACGTGGCCTCGGACTTTGCGCCTGCCTTGCCGCCCGATTTCGATGCGGCGGCCTTGGACGCGGACGCCTTGCTGGCCGACCCGTTCTTCGCGCCCGAAGACGGGTTCATCGAATCCTTAAGCGCCTTGGCGGGGAGGAAGGCGAGCTTCCGCTGCGCCGGAACCTTCACCATCGCGCCGGTCTGCGGATTGCGTGCTTCGCGCTCCTTGCGCTCGCGCACCTTGAACTTGCCGAAGCCGGGAAGGGCGACCTCGTCGCCTTCCTTCGCCGCGCCGGCGATCGCGTCGACCATCGTGTCGATGATGGCCCGGGCGTCGGTCTTCGACAGCTCGTGCGCCTCCGCTAGCCGGTCGGCGAGGTCCTGGATATTCATGCAACACTCCTCTTGGGCGCCGCTGGCTCACGGCTCAGCTCGCCGGACCCACAACGTCCACCCTGCGGCAGAGTTTCCGTCGGTCAGTTGTCGCGATCGACCTCCAGCGTCAGGCGACGGCCGCCGAGGCGCTGGAAGGCCCGCGTGCGGCAGGTGAAGACCACGACCTGCTGCTGGCCCGCGGCCCGGCCGAGCGCGTCGAACATCCGCTCAATGCGCTCGTCGTCCGAATAGACCAGCGCGTCGTCGAGGATGATCGGCACCGCCTGTCCGCGCTCCGCCAGCAGCGAGCCCATGGCGAGCCGCGTCAGCACGGCGATCTGCTCCTTCGTTCCGTCGGAGAGCAATTCGAAGCGCTCCTGCGCCGCTCCGCGGCTGATGCGGTCCACCGCATAGCCCTCGCCGAACTCCGGATCGGCGCGGGAAAAGACATCCTCCAGATAAGGCTTCAGATGCCGCTTGATCGGTGCATGCAGCCGGTCGCGCTGTTCGTCGTAGCAGGCGGCGATCTCGTCGCGCAGCAGCTGCAGGGTGCGGACGCGACGGTCATGGTTCTTCGCGACCCGCTCCCAGAGGGCGGCCTCGTCGCTGAGGCGGGCCAGCTCCTCACCGAGACCCTCGCCGCCGGCCGTCTCGACCTGACCCTCGCGGTGGGCGATCTCGCGGTCGATCTCGGCAAGCCGCAGCTCACGCGCCTTGCGGGCGGACCGCAGCCGCTCCACGCGGATCTCCAGCTGGCGCATCCGCTCCGCATCGGGGGTCTCGCGGCGCAGCGTCTCCACGGCGGCCGCCTCGGCGGCGAAGGCGGTTTCGGCCGCGGCGATAGCGGCCTGCGCGTCGGCGGCGACAGAGGCGCGCGCCGCGTCGGGAAGCAGCGTCAGCTCGATCGCGAGGCGACTCTCGGCCGCATCCAGATCGGCCTGCCGCCGGGCGCGTTCGGCGGCAAGGCGGCGCAGGGCCTCGTTCTCCGCCTCCTTGCGTCCCTCGAGTCGGGCCCGCGCGGCGCGCGCCTCGCTGCGCCGCGCCTCGATGGCCGCGCGCTCGGTCTCGATCGAGCCACGGTCGGGCAAGGCCGCCAGGCCGGCCGCCTCGAGCGTCGCCGCGAGACGCCGATCGTGAGCCTCCAGCATAGCGTCGAGCTTCTGCAGCTCCGCCGCCGCACCTGCCGGACCGACGCCGAGACCCTTCAGCGCGCCTAGCGCGCCGGAGCGCTCCTGCTCCAGCGAGCGCCGCTTCTGAACCGCGACCCGCAAGGCAGCCCCGTCCGCGAAGCCCGATTCGCCGAGGAGAGCGGCGCGTTTCGCCTCCATCGCCTGCAGCTTCACCCTTTCGGCCTCGCCGCCAGCCGGCGGGACGATGGAGAGCGTCGCGAGGCCCCCGGCATCGATCACCAGCGGCCCGGATGCATTGAGCCGCGTTGAGCCTGCCGGCTTGCCGTCGATGAGGATCCGCCCCTCGCCTGCGGGCGCGACCGCGATCTCGATGCGCACGGAGCCCACCTCGACGGCGGCGCGCTGGCCGGCGATGGCCCGCTCCAGATTGTCCAGCCGGTCGAGGCGCTCGTCGGTCGCGGTCGATCCGGCGAGCGACGCATCGATCTCGCCGAGGCGGCGGGACGCCTCCGCCAGCGCGGCGCGGCGAGCCATCTGGTCCGGCCGCAGCCCCGCCTCCGCGATGAGCCCCGCGAGGCCGGCGAGCCGCGCGAGCGCGGACTCGTCCTCCGTCTCGGCCGCGCCCTCGGCTTCGGTCGCCGACCGTGCGTCAAGCAGGCGCTCGGACGCCGCGCCCTCCTGCTCGGCCAGCTTCTCGAGATCGAGCTGCGCGGCCGCGATGGTGGTGCGGTCGGCATCGATGCGGTTCGCCCGGTCGATCCGCTCGCGGTCGCGCCGGCGCGCTTCCTCCAGCGCCGCCTGGCTGGCCTTTAGCATCGGCTCCTTGAGGGTCAGGCGGTCGCGCGCGGCGCGGGCCGCGGCGAGGTCGGCCTCGGCGGCGGCGAGGTCGGCCTCGTCCCTTCGGATCGCATCGGGGTCGGCCACGTCGGCGCGCTCGCGCCGGAGCTGCGCGAGACGCTCGATCTGCGATTCCATCGTGGCGAGCTTGCGCTCGGCCTCCGCGATCGCTCCCGTGAGCACGGCGCTCTCGTTCAGCGCCTGCGCAAGGGGCCCTCCCGCCTTCGGCTTGGCCGAACTCTCGGTGACGAACTCGCCGATGTCGCGCTTCAGCTCGCCCAGAAGCAGGCGCGCCCGCTCCCCGCCGACCAGCGCGCCGACCTCGGCCTGCACCGCAGCCGCCAGCGCGCCCGTCGCGGCGCCGGAGAGCGCGGGCCGTTCGAAGGACTGGCCCTGGCTGACCCAGAGCAGGCCGAACTGCGCCTGGTCGACCGCGCGTCCAGAGCCGGGCGCCACGCCCAGCACCTCCCACAGCGCCTCGTCCGCCTCTTGGTTGGTGGCGACCTCGCGTCCGTCCGCCCGAAAGGAGGCGCGCCGCTGCTTGAGAAAGCTCTTCTCGATCTCGTAGCTCTTGCCGCCATGCTCGAAGCCGAGCCGCACGATGATCGGCAGCGACAGGCCCTCGCTCGCGAGGTCGCGCAGGTCCTGCGTGTTGCTGGAATGGCGCTCGAACAGGCAGGTGCGCAGCGCCTTGAACAACGTCGACTTGCCGGCCTCGTTCGACTCGCAGAGTACGTTGACGCCGTCGCCGAAGCCGGTGACCGACACGCGCCGGTCGAAGCGGCCGGCGCCGGAGACGGAGAGCGACAGGATCTTCATGCCTGCCCCCGCCCCGCAACTCTGCGGTAGAGCTCGAGCAGGGCATCGGCCGCGAGGCCCCGCTCGGCGGCGTCCAGCCCGGCGTCGCGGCTCTTCGCCAGCAACCGGTCGGAGGCCTGGCGCAGCACGCCGTCGAAATCGATGCGCTCTAGATCCTCCGGGTCCGGCCGCACCTCGAGGCCGTCCCGCTCGACTTCCAGCCACAGCATCGCCGCCTCGAGCTGGGCCAGCCGCTCGTCGAGGAGCGCCAGCGCCGCGAGCGAGAGCGAGCCCTCGAGCCTGAGGCGCATCACGTGGTTCGCGAGGTCGGGCGCCTGGCGCAGCAGGCGATCGAGATCCTCGATCTGCTCCGGCGTGTCGAGGCGGTGCTCCTCGACCGTCCAGCGGTAGCGGCCGACACGGCGTCGCTCCACCCGCGGCGGCGCGCCCGGCCCCGCGATGTCGACGAGCAGGACGGCGCCTTCGTCCTGGCTGCCGAAGCGGTCGGGCTCCGGCGTGCCGGCGTAATGAACGCGCTCGCTGATCGCGAGCGTTCGGTGCCAGTCGCCGAGCGCCAGATAATCGAGCCTGGCGAGTTCGGGACGGCGCGGGTCGATCAGGTTCTTCGCCTCGCCATCGCCGCCGCCGAAGCCCTGGATGGAGCCATGCGCCAGGCCCATGCGGATCTGGCCGGGCTCCGTCTCCGCCCGGTCCATCCAGCCCGTGAGGTCGCGCGTCTCGCTCGTCCGCAAAAGCGGCGCGGGGAGGATCGCCGCGTCGCCGACGCGATGCGGCTTCGCTTCCAAATGCAGCATCACATTCGCGGGCAGCCCCTGCGCGCGGGCGCGGTCCCAGAGGCCCTGCGGGCGATGCGGATCGTGATTGCCCGGCAGCACGTGCCAGCGCAGGGCCGCATGCTGGCGCATCCGCTGCAGCGGCTCGCTCAGGGTGCGCGGCGAGGGCGCCTCGTGCTCGTAGAGGTCACCAGCGATGAGGATGTCGGTCGCCCCTTCGGCGGCGGCCAGCGCCGCGATGGCTCCGATCACGTCGAGCCGGGCCTGCTGGAGCACCGGCTCCTTGTCCTGGAATCGCCGGAAGACCTTGCCGATCTGCCAGTCGGCCGTGTGGATGAAACGCATAACGCTGTCCGGAATCGCCGGCGAGGGTGGACCGGCTTCCTTTCGAAATCAACTCCGGGCTCCCAGAGAGACCGCGACGGAACCGGCGGCGCGCCGCAACGGTTAAGCTAACGGTTGAGCTTGGGCCTCGCACGGAGGATGGGAACCATCGTCATGGACCAGCTTCAGGACTGGCTTCAGCTGGAGTGGAAGGCGATCCTACTGCCGACGCAGCCGCTGCTCGAGATCTTCGTGCGGGGCACGCTCACCTACATCGGCCTGTTCCTCATCATGCGCTTCGTGATGCGACGCCAGACCGGCGCGATGAGCGTCGCGGACCTGCTCGTCATCGTCATCATCGCCGACGCCAGCCAGAATGCGATGGCGGGCGACGGCAAGTCGCTGAGCGACGGCCTGCTGCTCGTGCTCACCATCGTCTTCTGGGACCTCGTGATCGACTGGCTCGGTTATCACGTGCCGTTCCTGCAGCACCTCTCGAATCCGCCCGCCCGGTTGCTCGTCAAGGACGGCGCGACCCTGCCGCGCCAGCTCGCGGCCGAGAAGATGACCATGGAGGAGTTGACCAGCCTTCTCAGGGCCCACGGAGTCAAGGATCTGGCCGAGGTCGAGCGCGCCTTTATCGAGGGCGACGGCCGGCTCAGCGTGCTGAAGCGCAATCCAGGCGACGAAGGCGGCGATCCCGACGACCAGACGACGGACCGCGCGCTCGGCTGAACGTTCGCGGTGATATGAAGGGCAGCCCCCCGGAACCTTCGCCGGGATTGCGCGTTCTTGTCCTCCGGACGGGCGAGTGCCTGGTCGAGTGCCTGGCAACCTGGCCAGGTTCAGGTCCCGTCGAGCAGGTTACTCTTGAGTACCGTTGCCAGAAGCTCCGTCCTCACCAGTCCGCGCCTCCTCCGGACCCTCGCGATGCTGGCCGTGATCCTGCCGCTGCTCGCCGTTGGCCTGAGCGCTATCAACGCTCATGACCGTCATTTCGGCGAGGCCCGTCGCAGGTTGTCCGACGTCGTGGGCGTCATGCACGAGCATGCGGTGAAGGTGCTCGAAACGCATGATCTCCTGGCGATGCAGGTGAATGCTCTGCTCGGCGACCTGCCCGATGACGCCGTCCGCGAACGAGAGCAGGTGTTTCATGGCCATCTCGCGTCGCTGGCCGACCGTTTGGCCCAGGTGCAGGATATCTGGGTGCTGAATGCGGATGGCCGGCCGCTGGCGACGGCGCGCGTCCATCCCGCGCCGCGGGATGTCGACCTGTCGGACCGGAGGTACTTTCGCGTCCATCGGGAGGGGCTTCTTCCAGCGGACCAGAGCTTCGTCAGCGAGGTGCTGCGCGGACGGATCGTCGATTCCCGCTTCTTCCAGCTCTCGAAGCGGAGGACCGGGCTGCTGGATGCGTCGGAAGCCCCGTTTCGCGGCGTGACGGCGATCTCCATCGAGCCGCGCTACTTCGAGGAATTCTACGCGACGCTGGCGCAGGGCGGCGCCTTCACGTCGGCCGCGCTCGTGCGCGAGGGCGGCGACGTCCTCGCCCGACAGCCGCCGACCGTGGTCGACCGGCAGGCGGACCGGCTCGACACCGACGGGGCCTTCCTCGCCGCGCTGCGGGCGGACCAAGAGCGAGGAACCTACGAGACAACGACCGACGGCGGCGGCGGAGCGCGGCTGGCCGCCTACCGCCGGATCGACGGACGGCCGATCTACATCGCCGCCGACATCGAGAGCGAGACGATCCTCGCCGCCTGGCGGGCCGATGTCGCCAAGCAGGCCGCCTTCGCCGTGCCGGCGGCGTTGGCGCTCTTGCTGCTCAGCCTCGCGGCCCTGCGCATCGCCGAGCGCGAGCAACGCCTCTACCGCGACCTCCGGGCCGAGGGCGCGCGGCGGGCCGATGCCGAGAACCAGCTGCGCCATGCGCAGAAGATGGAGGCAATCGGCCGCCTGACGGGCGGCATCGCCCATGACTTCAACAACCTGTTGACCGTGGTGATCGGCAACCTCGACCGCATCCGCAAGGCCGAGGTGGACGACAGGGTGAGGCGCGCGGCCGAGAACGCCCGGGCGGGCGCCATGCGCGCCGCCACCCTGACCCAGCGCCTGCTGGCTTTCTCCCGGCGTCAGCCGCTGCAGCCGGAAGCCGTCGACGCCAACCGGCTCCTCGCCGGAATGTGGGACCTGCTCGACCGGACGATCGGCGAGTCGATCACGATCCGGGTCGAGCCGGGCGAAAGCCTCTGGCCCACACTGGCGGATCATCACCAGCTCGAGAACGCCATCCTCAATCTCTGCGTGAACGCCCGTGATGCGATGCCCGAAGGCGGCGCATTGACGCTCTCTACCCGAAACGAGGCGGATCTGCGCATGATCGAGGGCGTCGACGAGCCCGTGCAGCCCGGCGATTATGTGGCGATCGCGGTGACGGACACCGGCTCCGGCATGACGCCCGATATCGCGGCCCGCGCCTTTGACCCCTTCTTCACCACGAAGCCGATGGGGCAGGGGACCGGCCTCGGCCTGAGCCAGGTCTACGGCTTCGTCCGGCAGTCGGGCGGTCATGCCTCCATCCGTTCGACGCAGGGCCGCGGCACGACGATCACCCTGTATCTGCCGCGCCTGGCCGAGGGCGTCGTTCCCGCGGGCCGCGAAGACGCGTCACAGAGGCCGCGGATGAAGCGCGTCAGCGGCGTCACAGTCCTCCTCGCGGAGGACGATCTCCTCGTCCGGCGCTACGCCAGCGAGATCCTCCAGGAGGCCGGCCACCGCGTGCTGGCGGCCGGCGACGCGCTGGGCGCGCTCGACCTCTTGGAGCGCCACCCCGACGTCGGCCTCATGTTCAGCGATCTCGTCATGGGCGCCGGCATGGACGGGCTGGCGCTGGCGGCCGAGGCGAGGCGGCGGCGGCCCGACCTCAAGATCATCCTGACCACGGGCCATGGCCGGGAGGCGACGGGGGAGCGGGAATGGCCGGCGGACGTGGGCTTCCTGCCGAAGCCCTATGCGGCGGGCGAGCTCCTGGACCGCATCGACGGCGCCTTCCGCCTGACCGAAGCGGCCTGAACGCATGGAGGCCCGCCTGACCGCACCGGAGAAGCCGCCGGCGACCGCGGCGTCGGCACGGACGCTGGGACTGTTTGTGCTGACCGCCTGCGCCGCGCCGCTTCTGCTGTTCTCCGCGCTTGGCTGGTTCGACTGGCAGCGGCTTGAACAGGAGGCGCGGCTGCGCGGCTCGCGCACGGCGACGGCGCTCGCGGAGCAGGCCCTGCGCGTGTTCGACGCCAATGCATCCGCCCTGGCAAGGATCGAGGAGAGGGCGCGCGGCCTGGACGCCGGGAGCCTGGGACGCTCGCCCGAGTTCAGCGCCTTCCTCCGCGGCATCACGGCGGAGGTCCGCCAGGCGAAAAATGTTGGGATCATCGCGCCGGACGGAAGGCTCTCGGCCCTGAGCGCCATGAGCCCGGCGGCGGGGACCTCGCTCGCGGACAGGGATTTCTTCCAGGCGCATGTCGGCTCCAACATCGGCGTCTTTGTAGGGAACGTGATGCGCGTCGGCCGCGAAGACGAGCCGAAGTTCATGATCAGCCGAAGCCGCAGAGGCGCCGACGGCAACTTCGGCGGCGTGATCTTCTCCACCGTCTCGCCGACCGCGCTGACCGACTTTTACCGCTCGATCACGGACCCCGGCGACAGCGTCACTCTGGCGCGCTCGGATGGAGCCGTGCTGGCGCGCTACCCGGCCGCCGCCGGCGGGCTGAGGCGGCTTGAGCGCTCCGCCGGACTGATGCAGGCGAGCCGGACGGCGCCGGGCGGCGGGTCCTATCGCACCGCCACCGAGCTCGACCAGGTCGAACGGCTGCACGCCTTCGCACCCGTCGGCGGTTATCCGGTCTATGTTTCCTACGGCGTCAATCCGGCGGCCGTGACGCGGCGCTGGTGGAGCAACCTCGCGGGCTATGGCCTCGTGTCGGCCTTCTCATCGCTGCTTCTTGCGCTAGTCGGCACGGCGGCCCTCAGGAGCGCCAATGGCGAGAGGAGGGCGCTCAGCCAGGCGAGAGCGGCCGCAGAGGCGGGGGCCCGGGCCGAGACCGAGCTCAGCAGGGCGCGCGAGCGGGAGGCCCGCGACGCCGCGGAGGCGAGCGAGGAACGCTTCCGCCGGCTCGTGGAGGCCAACATCCTGCCCATGGCGTTCCGCGCCTTCGACGGCCGCATCCTGGAGGCGAACGATGCCTTCCTGACGATGATCGGCTATTCGCGGCGCAAACTGGATGAAGGACGGCTGCGCTGGGACGCACTCACCGCGCCCGAGCATCGGCCCCTCGACGAAGCCGCGGCGCGCGAGTTGCGCGAGACGGGCAAGGCAAAGCCGTTCGAGAAGGAATATATCGCGCGCGATGGGCGCCGCGTGCCGATCCTCATCGCCGCCACCCTCCTGCCGGACATCGCCGGAGCGGAGCCCCTGATCGCCACCTACTACGTCGATCTGACGGAGCAGCGGCGGACCGCCGCGACCCTGGAGCGGGAGCGGCTGGCGCTGGCTGCCAGCGAGGCGCGCCTGCGGGCCATCTTCGAGAGCGCGCCGGTGGGACTCGCCTTCGCCGAGGCGCCCTCGGGCCGCATCGTCGGCCGTAACCTTGCCTTCGACCGGATCGTGGGCGGACCCGAACTCGCGGCCGCCGCCGATGGCGCCGAACCGGAAGTCACGGCGGAGCAGGTGCTTGCGAGGGCGCTCGCCGCGTCCGACGCGCGGCCGGTGGAGATGCTTCACCGGCGCGGCGACGGGCGGCTGGCCTGGATCGCAGTGACGGCGGCGCCCATCCGCGACGGCGACGGCAAAACGGAGGGCAAGAGCGCAGGCAGGATCGACGGCAAGAGCGCAGGCAGCGTCCTGACGGTGATCGACATCGACCGGGAACGCCGGGCGCTGGACGCCACGCGGCGCCTCGTCGACGAGCTGAACCACCGGGTGAAGAACACCCTCTCGGCCGTGCAGTCGATCGCCCACCAGACGCTGCGCGTCACGTCCGACCCGTTCGCGGCGCGGCAGGCTTTCGAGGCGCGGCTGCTCGCGCTCTCCGCGGCCCACGACGTGCTGACCCGCCGCAACTGGGACAGCGTGGAGCTGCCCGAGCTGCTCGATGCTATGGCTGCCGCCCAGGACAAGGTCGCGGGTCGCTGGCGCGCGCAGGGGCCGCGCATCCACCTGATCCCCCGGATGGCGCTGCCACTGGCGCTCGCGTTCCACGAACTCTTCTCCAACGCGCGACGCCACGGAGCGCTGTCGGCGCCGAACGGCGAGGTTCATGTCTCCTGGATCCTGCGCAACGGGGCCGACGGCGTGTCGGACGTCGATGTCGAATGGCGGGAGGCCGGCGGACCGCACGTCTCTCTCCCGTCGCGCACCGGATTTGGGCTGCGGATGCTGAAAAGAAATTTGGCGCTGGAACTCGATGGCGCCGTGGACGTTGATTTCGCCGAGACGGGTCTTGTCTGCCGCATCAGGGCGCCGCTGCGCGCCGCCCCCGCGAGCCGGCCGGACGTTGCGTAAGGCAGAGCGGGGTTACAATGCATGCACCTTTGTCGCCGGCGATGAACGCCGTGGCTTCGTCCGGTCCGCGGACAAAGGAGATGTCCCGACGCGTGCTCATCCTCGAAGACGAAATGCTAGTCGCTATGCTGCTCGAGGATCTGCTGATGGATCTCGGACACAGCGTTGCAGCGACGGCGGGCAATATCCGCCAGGCGCTGGATGCCATCGAGCGCTTGCCGGTCGATCTGGCGATCCTCGACGTGAACCTCCCCGACGGCCGCTCCGACGCGGTGGCCGATGCGCTGATCGCGCGCAATGTCCCGTTCCTCTTCGCGACCGGTTATGGCGCACAGGGTGTCGCCGAGGATTACCGGCAGGCGCCGGTGATCCAGAAGCCCTATGACGAGGACGGTCTGCGCCACGCCATTGAAAGCGCCATTCTCGCCGGCTGACGCAGTTCAGGCGGCGAGGAGGTCCCGGGTTTCGGGATGGTCCTCGATATAGTTCCTGACGAACGAGCAGAGCGGCTGCACGCGCAGGCCGCGTTCCCTGACATCCTTCAGCGCCCCTGCGATCAGCGCCGACGCGACGCCTTGGCCCTGGGCCCTGCGGGGCACCTCGGTGTGGGTGAAGACGAGCATGTCCTCATCCTGATGATAGACGGCGATCGCCGTGCCGCTTTCGACCTCGATCTCGTAGCGGCCGAGCGTGTCATTGCGGACGATGTCGGCGGTCATGACCATCCTTTCGAGGAAGCGGCGCGGCCTGTGAAGGCCGCGCCTCGTCTCTGATGCATCACACCGCTTTCGACAGCATGACGGTCTGGGCGCACTGGTCCAGAAGCTTGTCGGTCTTCATCTCTTCGGCAAGGTTGGCCTCGATCAGCTTGGCCGCATCCTTCATGCCGAGATGCTGTGCCAGCGTGCGCAGCGAGGAATAGCGCGCGATCTCGTAATGCTCGACCGCCTTGCCGGCGCCGCAGAGGCCGATGTCGAGGGCTGGCTTGCCCTTGAAGTCCTCCATAACCTCCTTGCCCTCCTCGAGGATGCCCTGGATGGCCTCGCACTGCTCGCCCTTCGCCTTCTGGCCGATGGCCGCGAAGACCTTCTCGAGCCGCTCGATCTGGCCTGCGGTCTCCTCGCGATGCTGCTCGAAGCCCTGCTTCAGCTCCTCCGTCTTCGCCGCCTTCGCCATCTTCGGCAGCGACTTCAGGATCTGCTTCTCGGCGTAGTAGATGTCCTTGAGCATCGCCGTGAAGAGCTCCTTCAGGCCTTCCTGCATTTCCGAAGGCTGACCGGACGGCGCCATGCGCTGGCGGGCGGCGGCGTTCTTCGTCGTGGATGCGCCGGCCGCGCCCTTGGCCATTTCGGAAGCCTTCGTCATCTCGGACGCCTTGGCGGTCGCCTTGCCCGTTTCGGTAGCCTTGTTCGACGTCTTGGCCGCGGCGCTGCGGGCGGCGGTCCGGCCGTTCGCGGCGGAAGCGGACCTGGTCTTGCTGCCGCGGGTCGCGGCGCTGGCGGTGCTGGCCATCGTAAACTCCTG
>JAESGM010000287.1_pt1 | contig 71658 bp, 55 predicted proteins | sample 9269721 | NCBI WGS metagenome assembly JAESGM01 (sample SAMN15720920, study PRJNA650825) | algae metagenome | isolation source: Komarekiella atlantica HA4396-MV6 and co-occurring heterotrophs from... | place: USA: Theobald House, Kauai, HI | collected 2009-07-29
GGGAGGAATGGGACCATCGTATCTGTACAACAAACAGGGACTCGTTCGTTCCGGCACGTCCGGGGGAACATCCGGGGGCACAGGCAAGCCCATGCATGTGTACGGGGCAAGGGCCTTTGTGGCCCGCAGAGTGTACAAACAGCTTTTCTTGCAGGCAGAAACTGAAGCGCTGAACTATCCTTATCTGATAGCGGCCTCGGGTGAACAGACTTCCCGCCAGTGGGTGGTCAATCCCCTGGCAGGGTTATCGTTCAACCTGGCCTTGGGGGGGAAATCGTTTTTCCAATTGACAGTACTCTACAATTTCAACTATTACAACGATCCGTTCAACCGGCAGCTTTACAATTCCCCCTGGATTTTCCGGCTAGGCGCCGGAATTGGTAATGGTAAAAAGTAAGCTTTAACCTATTGATTTTCAACAATCTATTGCTTGTTTGTAAATCTTCTCCGGGATGATTCTCTTCTGTTAACTAAAAAGTATAACCACCTGTTTTTCCGACAATCATTACTGTTTTGTCCTCACTGTTTTGTCCTCACTATTTTCGTTTTAACAGTTATGTTCTTAGCAGCTTTACACGTATGAAAGCCTTTTAATACGGCATTCTCCACAGAAAACATATTGACTTTTCCACTTTTGACTTTGCAATCCCGACTTTGCAATCCCGACTTTGCTTGAATTGTCCGGGTCGTTGCCTGTATAAAAACAGCTAACCTGGTGAAACTTTGACGTTGATTTTTGTAAAAAGCTTAGGCAATAATCGGAAATATTCCGATTATTGCCTAAGCTTTTTACAAAGAGGTCTCCCCTATTTGGATTTTAACCATACATGGATTTTACCAGAAAAGCCCGCGCGTATGCCAACGCTCCTTTCTGTCGGCAACTGATGCTCCAGCTGCTGGCGGGTTACAAACGGCCCAACGATAAGATCAGCGAGCTTTTGAAATCAGGTCAGCTGATGGCTTTGAAAAAAGGCCTGTATCTGCCCGGACCAGAGAGCGATCTGCCGCCTGTGGAGCCGTTCGTGGTTGCCAACCATTTGTGGGGACCCAGCTATGTTTCACTCGAATCGGCCCTTTCCTACTGGGGACTTATTCCCGAACGTGTCTACGGGGTAAGCTCGGTGAGCATCAAAGCCTCAAAGACCTATCAAACCCCTGTGGGCAGATTCAGCTATGAGCACTTGGCTGCTCCTTACTACAGTTTCGGCGTGCAAAGTGTGCGCTTGCAGCCTCTGCAGGTGGCCCTGGTGGCAAGCGCGGAAAAGGCCCTTTGTGACAAGATCATTGCCAGTAGTGGCGTGCTGCTTCGCAGCGTGGGACAAACGATGGACTTTTTGCTGGAAGATTTGCGCATTGAGCCCGAACAGTTGGAAAGCCTGGATTGGAAAGCCATCCAGTCCTGGGCGGAAGATGCGCCCAAGGCCAGCAGCCTGCGCATGCTGGCAAAGGCTCTGAAAGCATTGTGAACCAGCCAGTGTGAACCAGCTTACTAAAACTAACCAGACAAAAACAGGAAGATGATCAAAGAATGGATAGGCGAATACAAACCGCAAAGCTCGGAAGATACCCTTTCGGCCCTGCGCCAGATCATGCAGCAGGTGACGCTGGCGGGCTTGTCACGCACCGATTTTTTTGAAAATGCCGCTTTTTACGGCGGCACGGCCCTTCGCATCTTCCACGGACTGGACCGCTTTTCGGAAGACATGGATTTTTCGCTGCTCCGGGCCGATGACGGTTTCTCGTTCGAGCCGTATTTTGATGCGATCATCACCGAATTCGAAGCGATCGGCATGCGGGTGAGTATCCGGGAAAAACCAAAAAAACATCAGAGTCCTGTCGAATCGGCCTTTTTAAAATCCCAGACCGAACTCAGACAGCTGGTGCTGGAAGAGATTGTCAAACAGGCCGGCATTAAACCCACCAACCGGACGGTGACCATCAAGCTCGAAGCCGACCGGCAACCGCCTGTGGGCTTTGCCACCGAAGAAAAGCTGCTTTTAAGGCCCTTCTCTTTTTACGTCAAATGCTTTGATCTGCCCAGTCTGTTTGCCGGCAAGATGCACGCTCTATTGTTTCGAAAGTGGCAGAACCGGGTCAAAGGCCGTGACTGGTATGATCTTCAGTTTTACATCCGCCAAGGTGTCCCGTTGAATCTGCGCCACTTCGCCCTGCGTGCCTACGATAGTGGTGACTGGCCAGCCGAGAGCATTACAAAGGAGCAATTGTTGGCTTTGCTACAGGCTAAGATCAAAAGCGTCTCCTATGCGGCAATCCGGGAAGATGTGGTCAGATTCATCCCCGACGAGAGCGTGATCAGGATCTGGGGGGAGAAGTATTTTACTGACCTTGCCGAAAGGTTAAAATTTGGGTAGATACGACTTTTGATAAATGGAAAAAAGTAAGCACAGGCTTTCCAATCCATTTTTGGTCGGATTCCTACTGCTTGGATCACTTGTATTGGATCATTTGTATTGGATCACTTGTAGTTGAAAGCAGATGCTGAACGTTTATCTTTTTTTGGATGGCCTGCCCCTGGGTACCTGCTGAAAAAGATTTTTCAGGTTGGATGCGGATTCGTTGTTTTTAGCCATTCTAGTGTGATTTTTTTTCGATTTTGACCCTTTGCTTTTCCGATTGTAACGATTTCTTGCTATGAATACGTTGCTATGAATACGTTGCTATGAATACGTTGCTATGAATACGTTGCTGTAAATACGCTTTGAAACACTGGTTTAGCTTCTGGAGTATTTCCTCGGTCAGTTTCAGGTCGTCCTCTGCCGCGACTCTTTGCAGATCATTGCCGACGATGTACTGGAAAATCGGCACTCCGTGCGCCTGGGCCCCGGATACCTTGATGTTTTCGTGAATGCAGGTGGAAAACACCTTTTCCTTCAGATTCTCCTGCACGGTGTCTGCCACCTGTTTGCAAAGCTTTTTGGAGGCAATGCAGCGGGTAAGAAACACTCGGCCGAACCGGATGTCGATCTCGTTTTCCTCCTTGCTGGCGGCCACACTGGACATCATCTCCGAAAGCCCCTCGAGGGCAAAGCATTCGGCCTGCAGGGGTATGATGTAGTAATCCGATGCCACCAGGGCGTTGATGGTCAGTAGGCCCAGATGCGGCTGGCAATCAAAGAGGATGTAATCGTATTGGTCCCGGACCGGTTTTAAGGCGCGGCTGATCAGGTTTTCCCGCTTGGCAAATTCCTTGAAGATCGAATCGGCTTTCTCCAGCTGGCGCGATGCGGGCACCAGGTCCATCCCGTACGCCCTGACTACCGCCTCCCCTACCGGGTGCTTGTCGTGAAGCAGTGTGAAGACGTTTTTTTCCATGGTCTGCTTTACGCCCAGTCCTAGGTATGAGCAAGTTAAAAATCCTGCCAATATTGGCGGCACAGGATTGGCGTGTAGCCTACCCTTTTCAGTGTGGTAAAAAATAGACGAATATATTTCCAAAAGCTCAAACGTCCGTTCAAGCTTTTGGAAATCAGACGGTTTTGACTATTTTTGTCAGTATTCACCAATTCATTGCACCCACTTAGGGAAATCTGAGAGAGATGAAGAACTACGTGGCCTATTACCGGGTGTCAACTGCCAAGCAGGGCCAGAGCGGCCTGGGACTGGAAGCGCAGAAAGCGGCCGTAGGTCAGTTTGTCAAGGACCCGGCAGTAATAAGGAAAGAATTCGTCGAAGTTGAATCGGGCAAGAAAAACGAGCGGCCCCAGCTTTCGGCAGCCATTGCCTACGCCAAAAAGCATTCCTGCACACTCATCATTGCCAAACTCGACCGGTTATCGCGTAACGCCGGTTTTATCTTTGCCCTGCGCGATAGCGGTGTGGATTTTATCTGCGCCGATATGCCTGATGCCAATACGCTGACCGTGGGCATTTTTGCCGTCTTGGCCCAGCACGAGCGGGAACTGATATCCCACAGGACCAAAGCGGCCCTGGCGGCCAAGAAAGCACAAGGGTTCAAGCTCGGTAAACCGGATAACCTGACGCTCCAGGCCAGGCAAAAGGGAGCCGATGCCCACCGTATTGTTGCAAGAAACAATACCACCAACCGGCAGGTGAGTTCCATTATTACCGACAAGCGGCAGATCGGATGGACTTTGCAGATGATTGCCGATCATTTAAATGAGATGGGGTATGTGACCCGCAGGGGAAAGAGTTTTCGGACTTCGACTGTGGATATGCTATACAAAAGGGATTGGAAATAAATCAACCAGAGCCTTTATGTAAGGCTTCCAAACGGTTGCAGACCTAGGCAGGATGAGTTAAAGCCAGTTCTTTGATTCGTTGTGGTTAACGAATGCGACCTGGAGGAAGCAGGTCTTTAAATCCTTCAATGCCTTGTTCGGCGAAGCGCTTCTTGTACTCGTAGAATATCAAAGGCGACCTGATGGGGTCCGTGTCATGCCTTTTCTTTTCAGGCTTCCGAACTCACTCCCCAGGTGTAAGGCCCCCCAAAATTCAGACAGGGAACAAATCGAAAAAAGTGTTAGATTTATTCACCGATTCCCCTTGTCCTTATGAAAAAAACAATCACTGCGGAGCCATCTTTACCGAACCCCAGATCATCAAGATTCTCCAGGAGGCAGAAGCTGGATGACATCGCAGAAATGAGCGGTGCCAGATCTTTGTCGAGAACATGGCATCTGTGGACCGTATCTGGTCCATGAATCCACCTACTATAACTGGAAGAAAAAGTATGGAGGCATGCAGGTTGGAGCATCTGTGCTCCGATGAGATGCAACGGCTCCGTCAGTTAGAAGATGAGAATTGCAAACTCAAGCAAATGTTTGCCGAACTAAGCTTGGATTACAAGATTTTAAAAGATGTAGTGGAAAAAAAGCTTTAAGGCCCGCTGAAGCCAAGGGAATTGTGGACTATATCAGGGAAGAGCATCAAACCAGCGTTAGCCGGGCCTGTCGTATCATCGGCTACAGTCGGTCAGGGATATATTACCAGTCCCGAAAGCAAGATGAGCTGGTAGCTGAAAAACTCCGTGAGTGGGCCGAGAAAAAGCCATGAATCAGATACGATTCATCGAAGGCTTCTGGAAATTGTTTGGCCGCATTCGCAGTGAAGGGTTAGCCTGGAATCACAAGCGCGTACACCGGGTATATAAGAAGCTGGGAATGAATTAACCTCAGATGCTCATGATGGCAGGTTGAAACGCAAGCACAAACGCCGCTTGCCCGAAAGGGTGAAAGAACCATTGGTTCAACCTGGTCAGAGCAATCAAAGCTGGTCGATGGATGGCTTAGCGCAGGTGCTTCATGAGTGATGTGTTAACCACTGGCATGCGTTTTCGGACGCTGAATATCAACCTGCTACGTGCGTGCATCGGCTTGATGATTACAACCGGGAAGTATTAGCCATTGAAGCCGATACTGCGCACGTAGCAGGTGTGGACACTTCTCTGCCAGCTCTCAGGGTCAAAAGGGTACTGGAGTCAGTTATCGAATGGCGGGGAAAGCCTACGCAGATTCGTACCGACAATGGGCCTGAGTTCTTAGCTGGGGATTTGGTAGATTGGTGTGAGCAGAACAGGATTCATTTGCAATACATCCAGCCGGGCAAACCAAGCGTCTCGGCTATGATCAGAATGCCTTCATCGAGCGTTTTAATGGCAGCTTTCGGAAAGATGTATTGGATGCGTATTTGTTCAGCAGCTTGTCACAAGTGAGAATCCTGACTGAAGAGTGGATGAAAGATTACAATCATCACCAGTACAATCATCACCGGCCGCATGAAGCGTTGGATAATTTGTCACCTGTCCAATTCAGGCAGCGACAAACCCAGCTAATGACAAACCCAGCAGCGGGCCGTGAACAGTGGAACAGGGAGCAGCAGAAAATTGCCAGAGGCAAATCCAGCCCTGCAATTTCCCACAATTCACAGCCTTGGTAGTAGTAATTGAAAAAATAATTAATTCAAATTTTCTATCTCAAACCTGTTTGAAAACAGAGGAGTCGACAGTCAGATGATACGCGGTAGTATGCGATTGCCTTTTTCATGAAACCTGTTTCTGAAGCGGACGGAAAGATTATGCGTCAAACCTGTTGAAACTAACGGTACACTCGGGCAACTTTGCTTGGATGGATTCCTGCATTTCACTACTGAAGGTGCTTTTGTGAAATTCCAGTCTTCTCAAGCTGGGCAACGTGAACAGCACTTCGGGGAATTCAGTGAACGGGTTGCCGGACAGATCCAGATCTTTTAACCGGGTTAACTGGCTCATTGATGTGGGCAATCCGGTTAAACGGTTGTTTGTCAGATTCAGTATGGACAACTGTGACAGCTGGGCTAGCCATTCGGGCAGATCCGTAAACCGGTTGTTAACCAAGTTCAGATACATCAGGCTACCGAGTTTGCCAATTGACAGCGGTAATGTCGCAAGTTTATTTCCTTCAAAGGAGAGCGAGCTCAAACTGGTCAAGTTGCTTATATCGTCCGGAATTGATTCGAGCATGCATTCGGAAAGATCCAGGTGTCTGAGCTCGGTAAGTCCATTGACCGCAGACGGGTAGGCGTCCAGCGGATTGCCTCCAAGACTAAGCGATTGGAGATTGGTCAGCTTTTCCAGCCGGTCCGGCAGGCGTCTGATCCTGTTGAATGGCAGATGCAGCTCCTTCAGTCCGCTCAGCTCACCGATCACTTCAGGGAAAGTTTCGAACCGGTTACGAAACAGGAAAAGCTTTTCCAGAACGGTAAGCTGACTCAAGCTGTAGGGTAAATCGGTCAGCATGTTGGAGGATAAGTCCATCTGTACGAGTTGTTTCATTTGCCCGATGTACTCAGGGATATCCACCAGTTTCTTATGGTACAGGTTAAGCTCGGTAGTTGAGTGAACAAAACGAACCTGAGTCACCGCACCCGCCCTTTTTTCGGGATAGATACAGCGGTATATTTTTTCGATACCGGCCAGGCGCGGCCCCAGATCAATGCCGTGGCTTTTGGCCAGCTGAAGGGCCAGCCGGATGTTTTCGTCCTGGCCTGAGGTGAAAAGACGGAATAGGTTTTCTTCTTCGGTCGGGGTTAATGCCATAGCAGACAGGAATCAAACACAGGAGTTGGAGCTGTGAAGGCAAATATACCGGAAAGTGGATAGGTAATGCCAGGAAAAGGGGATCGCTTGTTACTATGCAAACGACCGTTTGTTAGTAGACAAAAACGATTTTAATTTATTTTACATATGTTTTATATACATATTCAATAAATCGCATTGAAGAAGTCTTGAACTCCAATCCTGCAAGACTTTCTTTCAATTACATGTGATCAATTACATGTGATCAGCTACATGTGATCAGCTGAGTAGGTTGCCCTTATCCGATGGTTTCAAGCGGCAAGTTACATCGATTCGGTAAGCTGCATCGGTTTTAGTAAGTTAATCGGTTTTAGTAAGTTAAATGGATTTTGATTCAAATACAACCCCTTGTTTGAGCTATCGAAGCTGGTTTGCTTTGTGACCCGTTTACAGCAAGCATCTGCCAGTATAGTTGATTCCCCATTAAAGCAAAATCAAGTCGAATAGACTACTATTGCTATCAAGTCAACAGCCACAATTCTCACCTTTATTAAAACTCCATAGGTGGTTACAACTTACTTGATGGTATAATCTTTCAGGTTGCTCGCCGGAATTCGATCCTGCAATAAAAACAACTTGCTTGCTTTGTTCAATACCTCAAACGAGGTATTTTCATTCATTAAATTTTTACTTTTCGAGTCTGATGCCGCCAAAACGAGCGGATTTATCAAAAGTTTTATCCTGATCTGCTGAACGTTGAGTTAAATGACTAAATAGAACAGATCAGAAACGGGTGAAAAGCTTTTAATAAATACTGTTAAGAGTAAATAAAATAAATAGAATAAAAGTAGTAAACAGAGTAATAGTTAACAGATATTCACATTACTAACGTCAACGAAAGTATTCTGTTCCGATTATGTATCACCATCCAAGATGCGGGTGATGATATACACCTAACCCTACATACATCAACCGTCCACTCATAAGTGTGGACGGTTGATATTTAGCAAAAGACAAAGGGTTGCCTTTAATCGGATTGTCGATCCGTTTTTGGGTCTTGTTTACCGGACTTGTCTTTGGCTAATTTCTCCTCGCCTGCCCTGGAAACGATCGCCGTTGCCTGACGGAAGCTTTTTCCTTGCAGTCCGGGAAGCAAGAGCAGGGCATCCTCCCAGAAACTGCTGCCTTTGTACCGGTTGATCTTGCTCAGGTTGCCTTTGCCTCCATTAGAATTGCCTCCACTGGATTTGCCGCCACGCATGGCCTTAAGGATCGTTTCCAAATCCTGCAGATGCTGATCCGGAAGGGGCCTGTCAGGGGAAGCGATTACATCCGGCAACGAGGTAAACAACCGCCCGGCCGCCTCCATCGCCACTTCATTACGGGCCAGTGTCCGGATCAGGTCAGGCGTATGGGTATAAAGCCGGGTCCAGTAGTGACTCAGCCCTGGCAGACGGTTGTACTCACCCGCCCGGAACTGGTACATAGCCGAGAGTATTTTCTGACTCACGCCCCGTTGTTCAGGTGCGGACTTCTGCTCCTGCGGGCTGTCGTTACTGGCAGTACTACCGCTGTGAAACAGATCGGCAAAGGCGTTTGCCGGGCATGGCTCGACCCCGATGGCGGTTCCGTTAAGCTCCCAGTCACCCTCGGATTTCCACCGGCGGGAAAAGCTAATGCTCGGACTCGCCTGGAAATCCTGGTGGGTAAACACCCAGGCCTCCGAACCGATCGTATCGTCATTGTTGCCAAAGGTGCCGTACCAGATCAGCTGCCAGCCCGACATTTCACCCTTGACCGCATCCTTGACCATACGCGCGGCCGTGTCCTTGACCGTCTGGATGGCCTGATCGATCTGTTCTTTGGTGGGTACGCTCAGGGCGTGTTGAAAACCCTGGGCCACCTGGGCTACGGCCAGCGTGACAGCATTGACAAGGGCACTGTAGGCGGTCGTGGCCAGACTATTGGGCCAGCTGTCCTCTTCCATCAGCACGACCACCACCCCGGCAATACCGGGTATGTCATCTTCACCGAGTAGCTGTCGGATCGTCTCATCGAGTACGGGTATGGGTTTGAGGCGGTTTTCCCAGCTGCCCAGCGCCTCGGGAATGGATACATTATCCCCCTCATCGACACTGGTGTCGTTCAGGTTGCCGTGATCGCCAAAACGGGATTCGATTACCGGAAAGCCGACCAGGCCCGTGCCGGGTCCGATCACATAGCTGTCCCCATCAATTTTAAAGAATACCGGCCATAGGTAGGGCTCGGCATTCCCCCAGCCGTCGCCCTCATCGTGGCAGTGGATGTTTTCCAGGTTGATTTTCAGATTAAGCGTTGGTCGTGCCATTACAGTAATGGGTTTTAAGGTAAGTGATCGATGGATGTCAACCCTGCAAAGCCTGCTCAAAAGGATATGGTAGGGATTGGTAATTCTGCCATCGGAAACGTAACCTGTTGACTGTCAATTTTTTCAATTTGTTTTTCTGTTTCCTCGCGTGAAGCGCGCATGGGAAGAAGCGCGCATGAAAAGAAGAGCGCATGGGAAGAAGCTTACTTTAGTGCCCCGCCCCTGCTGTTACCGTCGCATTATTGCCGGAAGTCCACCAGCCATGCAGCCGAATCAGTTCAAGTCGTAGTATTAACGGCGAGTTTGTCTAAGTTGCATCGGCAGCCTCTGACAGACGCTTGCACCGCTAACGCTTGCACCGGGTGAGCCGGACGCGTCAGTGCCCGGTAATCAGTGCCAGGTAAACCGTCAGAAATGTTTTTTAAGTCGTTATGTACTTGCCAGCAACCTTGCCATGACATATTTCTCTTTTCAATCATGCTGGTTCCAATCGTGCTGGCGTCTCAACGTGGTTGGTCTCAAAAGCCGGTCGGTGAGAAAAAAGCACTTTTCATCTCTACTCTAATGGCAGGAGCCCAAAGGCCTGGCGGCTGGAATACGCAACCTGCGGAAGCCATTTCCAACTGCGGAAGCCATCCATGCAATGTCATCCATGCAATGTCATCCGACTGCGGAAGTATTCATGCGACGTCATCCAGTTCGGTCCTCGTGGTTCGCTATCTGAGCTGAGACGGTTAAAGCTCAGACAAGTATAGCAAAGAAGCTGGGCTCACGCCCTTTCAGATGGAAATGGTTCCTGCATGATTAAGGTTCCTGCATGATTAAGGTTCCTGCATGATTGGCTACCGCATGGGCTGGGTGGGCGACATCACCTACATTCCGCTTTCGGGGGCCTACCTGGCCGTGTGGATGGATGGACCTGCGACAGAGTCTGCATCTGGGTCCCAAAAATCAATCCCAAACTTGCACTAATTGTGTCCGTCTAAATCAGACCACCTCAGTGGAGGCAAGTAGAGAAAAAGATGGGAAACTACAGCAGGAAACCCGCTTTTACTTAAGCAGCTTAGCCGCGGATGCCATTACTTTTAATGGGTTAGTGCACAATCATTGGGGCATTGAAAATAATCTCCACTGGATGTTGGATGTAGTTTTCCACGAAGATCAAAGCCGTACCTGGAAGGGCAATGCACCGGAAAACCTGGCTACTTTGAGAAAAACAGCTCTGCAACTACTCAATCAAGCTACAGATAAAGAAAGTATTAAAAGCAGAAGGAAGATGGCAGGATGGGATGATAAGTATTTGCTTAACCTATTACAAAAACTTCTTTTTTAATGCGTTTAATTTAATGGGGATAGTAATCCCGGTATGTTGTCAAAATTTGTCCGTTGGATAAGTGCAGAATTTGTTCGCACTTCTTCAGTGTGTTTATAGAAACAGTGGAGTCTATCTGTTCTTACCGACAAGAAGCTATTAAAAAACCAAGACTTTACAGAATGCCAACATGATAATTTGCTTAGTTTTCATCTTAATGTCACTCAATATTAATTATTACTTTACAAAAAGTTTATAATTATTTTGTCAACTTGTGACCGCTTAAGAGGACTGATAACTTAGAAGATAGATGATAGCAGTCAATAATACAAGATCTGTTTTGGTGGACGAGTAGGGCGACTGTTCATTAAAGTGTGTCAAGGTAAAACTAGTTGTTTCTCAATTCTTTAGCTTTTTCTAATCCATAACTCAAGTTAAATTAACTGAAAAAGCATAGATCTACAAAGAAACTTTGCTGATTAAAAAAAGCTGTTTATACTATGCTTTAGTTTTTTTTTGGTTAAGTGAGTAGGCGGATCTGAAAGCTTTACCTGTTTTATGTGAGGGTTGTAATAGCTGGGAAACAATAGGGACAACTGGTTCACCAGTTATCCCCATTTCGGAAGACAATAACTTTAAATGCCGAATTTCGGCTTGCTTGATCCAACCAGCCTTATCTGCTAACTTTTGAATTGATTTGAAGTGATATTCAACACTGATCAATTATGAAAGCAATGTATTAGTTGGAATACATGCCTTTTTTCAGGTATTTTTGAAAGTCTTTGTCCCCCGCTTTCTCATAAGCTTTTCGTAACCACTCATCATAAAAAGCTGGAGTGGAAAAATATTTGCCTTTACAGAATGCTTTTACTTTTTCACTTTTTCCCATCCGCAGAATATCCAGTATAACATCCATTCCCTCAGTGCCTACGCCTTGCTCATTTTCCTGCTTATACAGATCAATCAACTCATCTGCGACTCTATCTGCCGATTTATTTTGAGTGGTTCTCTGTATGTATAATGCCTGACGAATAAATTCTAATCTTAATGAATTTAGATTCATGTCAATGAACGGTTTTTTCTTTATCCATGAGCTATTTAGTTTCAAATAAGCATAGGAACTCTTGAAGATTTCAATTCTATCCATTGTCGTACCTTTTTCAAATTCTGAAGAAGTTAAGGGAGGCAAAGCTTTCAGATCCGCCATTTCTTCATTTGTGCCATAACAGTCTCCAAAAAAATAGGAAAACCCTCCTTCACATGTGGTCAGCTCAAGAATATGATAAACCAAATCAGGGTTTTCCTTTTTCTTTGATAATTGTTTTCTAGTCTGCAAAGCGTCAGTATAGCTTTTTTCGCTAACAAATGCTTTTTTCAAGTAGGATTCATCAACAGATTTTAGCTTATTCTGTCCTACTGCAAATGCAGGTAATAGTAAGCACATTAGTGATAGGCAATAGATCGCTTTATATATATTCATAGAGTTAATAACCTTTTTTATCATCATAACTTTTATCACCCAACGGAACCTGTGTATTGGGATTATTATATCGGTAGAAAACCCTCTGCGCGTAAATATAGTGCCTTATATAAGTATTTCCATCTCCACCCGATTTTACATCGGTTTTAACTTTGTCACCTGATGCGTTATACCGGTTTACCATACGCCACTTGAAGGGTTGATCCGAAAAATCAACAGGAAGAACTTTATCCTTATCTTTCCAAGTCGCTCCATTTCTGGCTTTTGCTCCATACATCCAACCTATTCCAGTCCGAATGCTCTCAATGCCATTTCTGAATTGTTTAACCGGATCGGTCTCCTTTTTTTTGCTTGTAGTTTGGGATTCAGTGCCTACACCCTTATTGGGTGCATAATCATAAAACATAGTCATCGGATCATTTTTCCATCGACTACGGGCTTTTGTATAATCACCTCCGTTCTCTTGTATCATGACACTCTTTACCAGATTTGGATCCACTCCGGTTTCTGGTCGATCTGGATCGTATTGCATCAAATTATGCAGATAGGCAAATACCAATAGAAAACCATCCCATTGTTGTAGGCGAGCATCCTCATATCCTGCAAAAGTTTGAATCTCGGCATCATTAAAGATTGCAGCCAGCCGGTCTTGAACCCAAAACTCCCAACTATCACCAACATGGAATGCCATAAATGCTCCAATGTTTTGATAAACCACACCATCGGCTTTATAAGTGTCTTCCTGAGAATCTACCCACTGATAACAAGTGGTACTGCCATTTTGATACATATACCAATCCTCTCCATCGGGGTCAGTCAAACCAAGGGGACTGTTTGCAACAAACGAATAAGGCGATATCCCAGTAAACTTGTGTGAAGCAACGTCAATATTATGCCATCTTCCCAATGAAGCATCATACATCCTTGATCCAAAATCTGTCCAGTTCAAACCAAACTCATCCTGCTTCTCTTTATCATTAATGTGATTGACACTTACATCCAGCACTTCAAGATCCAAACAGGCGTTTGCCAAATAGTAGCTTCTAATAGCATCTGAATAGTATCTGCCCTAAAAGCAGAAGCCCCGCCTTTTCAGACGGGGCTTTTTAATGACAGCCTCCCCAGGTAGTTCCTGCGCTATAAATTACATGCAGGAAGTACTATCAGAATGGGAATCAAACCAGTGCCTTTGGCCCGCGGGGGCAGGCACTGACTCCTGCATAAACCGGTCCTGATATAACATGTGGTAACTAGTCCGACTTTCAGACTGTGATTAGACAGGGATACGCCTTTACAAATTAGTATTTTCTAAAAAAAGAAAAACCCTGCCGACATCGGCAAGGGTCTCGCTTTCTCTAGCTTGGGTCTCACCCCCACTCACAAGCCACAGGCTTACGCCAATCAACACCACAAGCTGCAAGCTTGCGGCAGGATAGGAGTTTCATGGAATTTTAGGCTTATCAAACCTGTAGTATGTTATTAGTGAACCCGTCATTTTGTTGAGTGTATATACCCATGTTGTCCTTTTTCGGCTGACTTTAGGTATCATATTTTTATTTTCCTTGCTAATAGGTTTTATATCAACGGAAACAGACCAAAGCGGTAATCCTTTTTGCCAAGTTAAAGGAGTATCCATTGAGAGCTTAAACTGATTTATGTTAAACAACATCACTTTTTTTGTATTGGCAAGTGAATCGGGAATGTAAAAACCTTTCGCTGTAGTAACTAGCGGCAGGGTATCTTTGCCGGAAATAACTTGTATTGTAAAACCCTTATTGATTGCTACTTTCTGATCTTCTACTCTTAATTCCAATTCTATTTCAGGGCTTTGAGCATTGATATATCCTTTTGCAGTCAGCAGAAGCAATACGAATACTGATAGTGTCTTCATTTTTTGTTTCCAATATGACTTTGTTGCAGGGCCTTGTTGTAAGCTTTCCAGTTTCTGATTTTATACTTATCTTTCACTGGGATTGTAGTAGATGGTAACATCGCTTCTTTAAAGTTTGGTCACTTCAAAGATAGACTACAATCCCTTTTTTTACCATTCGCTCTGCCCGTTGCAACAAAGTCATTAAAAACTGTAAATTAGAAAAATCGTACATTTGTATCTGTTTGGCTTTTTCTGTACTCCAAAATTCAGTGGAGTACACCCAAATTTAAGACCGGGTACATCGCCCATTTATTTACTCCCTTACAATCCGTTTTTACGGGTGGAGGCCAGATTAGCATCGCAGGTTTTTCAAGTCAAAAGGGTTAAAGTTAATTTTCCGGTCGCTGGCAGACAGGTATCCGTACCTTATTGAAACCATGTTTTAACTATACCTTTATTCCGGAAAGAGAAGAATCTGTGGTGATCAGTTGCTTTTTGATGATCCCGAGTTTTTTCATTCGGGCTTCAAGCGTATTGGGTTCGATATCCAGCGTTTGCGCGGCCCCGTGTGCGCCCCGGATGCGGCCGTTGGTTTGATTGAGCACGGCGATGATAAGGTCTCGCTCGGCCTGCCTGAGTGTTTTTATCATTACCATCGGCTTTGCTTCACCAACCGAGGCTGCCTTGGCTTTGCCCAGCGGGTCGGCCAGTTCAATCGTGGGGCCGTCTGAAAGTATTACTGCCCGCTCTATGATGTGTTCCAATTCGCGGATGTTGCCCGGCCAGTGGTAAGATAGCATCTGTTGCAGTGCCCCACCGGAAACGCCAGTAATCCGGCGTCCGGTTTTCTGGGCGAATTTCTTGACAAAATGCGCCGCCAACAAGGGTATGTCTTCCTTGCGGTTGCGAAGAGCGGGCAGGGTAATGGGGAATACATTGAGCCGGTAGTAAAGGTCGGCACGGAAGCGGCCCTGGGCCACCTCCTCTTCGAGGTCGCGGTTGGTGGCGACCAGCACCCGCACGTCGGCTTTGAGCACGGTCCTGCCCCCTAGCCGCTCAAACTCCCTTTCCTGCAATACCCGTAGCAGCTTTGCCTGCAGTTCAAGGGGCAGTTCGCCGATTTCATCGAGAAAGATAGTGCCTTGGTGAGCTAATTCGAATTTGCCAATGCGCCGCTCGTGGGCACCGGTAAAAGCTCCTTTTTCATGGCCGAACAGCTCTGATTCAATCAGTTGGGGTGGCAAGGCAGCGCAATTGATCTTAATCAGCGGACGTTGGCAGCGTGAAGACAGGTTATGGATAGCCCGGGCGATGAGTTCCTTGCCCGTGCCGGTTTCGCCGCCGATAAGCACAGTGGTGTCAGTCGGGGCCACCTTGCTCAGTTGCGAAAACACATCGCCAAGCGCCTGGCTGCCGCCGATGATTTCCTCAAAATTGTGTGTATTTTTGATTTCACTCTGCAGGTAGGTATTTTCTTCGATAAGTTGCTTTTGCAGGAGCGAAATCTGTTCAAACGCAAACAGATTGTCCAATGCCAGCGAAATCTGTGGAATCAGCTGCCAAAGCAGGTTAAAGTCGGCTTGAGTATAGGCAAACGAGGCAGAGTCGCCAAACAGGACAAAAGCCTGGCGGCTGTTGCTGAGCGAAAAACTGAGTTGTAACGCGGAGCTGATTGTAAAGTTTTCCTGCAGGAAGCCGGACATAGGATGTTGATTGAAGTCTTCGCCCACATACACCCCAGGTCGGTGGGAAAATGCCGGCCAATGTACGGTGCCCGATTTTGCCGGGTCGTTGTCGGGCACCTGTCGCACATTGGCAGCGGATGCAAAATTGCCGTTGCGCGCGCGTTCGATCAACTCAGAAAATTCGCTTTTGCCATCGGCTCCGACAACATTCACAACAAAAAGACGGCAGGCTATCACTTTGTTGATCTCCGTGGCGAGTGTGCCGAAAAGCTGATTCCGGTCTTTGATACTGACCAGCGTGTTGTTGATAGCCAGTTGCAGTGACTTTTCTTCGTTGCGCTGCTTTAGGTTTTCAAACGCGAGCATTTTTTCGATCACTAAAGCCATTTGGGGGGCCACCTGGGAAAGCATCCGAAACTGGGTTTCGGAGAACCCGGTCGCCAGTTGGCTCTCAAGCAACAGCAGGAAATGGCCTTTCTGCGACAAGTCAAGCGGCAGTGGCAGGGCCATCAGGGAACGGGTTCCGTACTGCTGGCGCATGGCCGCGTGGTAGGGTACCTGTTGGCAAAGGGCTTCGTAAACTTCGCCGGTGTACAGGTCGGCCGTGCGGTGGTGGGACTGCATGTGCTGGTGCATTTGGCGGGCAGTTTCAACGCCAATGCCGGTTTGCCGCAAATGCATCAGACCGCTGGAACAGAGCGGTTCGCCGGTGGCGCGCGCGCGGTGAAAAGTGTAGCTTCTGGCCGATTCAGAGAGGCCGAATGTCAATGAAAACATGTCCCAGGCCATGTCCGGAGCGATCAGATGGGCCACCTGCTTCAGACGGTCGTCCCAACTGCCGGCTTTGGAGAGGGCGTTGGAAACGGCCACTTGCAAGGTTTTGGTTCGCTCTTGCGCCACAACCTCTTCGTTGGCCAGGATGTTGGCCACGGCCACGGCCACCTGGTCGGCCAGGCTGCGGAAGAGCGACATCCATTCGGGCCGGAAGCGGTCTTTTTCGCGGCTGTAAAACTCGAAGACACCCAGCCGCCGGTTGCCGTACCGGAGGGGCATATATACAGCCTCGGACAGTTGCAGGTCGCAACCCACCCGTACTCCGGGATCGTTGGGGTAAGTGTCAAGCCAGGCTTGCAGGTCAATGATACGGGGCGTTGTGTACTCGATCACCTCCTGGTGGGGCGAATCTGCCACCGGCCATTCGGTGGAAACCAGCGTTTGGTAATTGGGCAATGCCTGCAGGCCGGGCGGGGCGTCACAGTGCACATGACGAAAGCGTTCGAGTTTTTTGTCGTAATACACCACCGCCGCGTGGTCAAAGCGGAAGATGGGTTTGAGCCGCTCCGAAATCACGGCAAACAAGTCGCTTTGGTCGCGGATGGTGGCGATGGCCTCGCTGGTGGCCAGCAGGATGGCCGTTTCCTGCTGGCTGGCTTCGAGCCGGAACTGCGCCAAAGCCAGGTTCTTTTCAAAAAGCTGTTTTTCGAGTTGCTCGGCCCGGTGCTTGTGCAGGGCCACCTCCACGGCCGGCCGGACATCGGCCGCGCTGTAAGGCTTGACAATATAGCCGTACGGGTGGGTCTCGCTGGCCCGGCCCAGCGTGGATGCATCGGTGTGGGCGGTGGTGAAGATGAACGGCAGGGATTTGCGCCGCACGTGGGCGGCAAGTTCAATGCCGTCGGTTTTCCCTTTCAGGGATATGTCAAGCAGCGCAAGGTCAACGGCCCCGGCGGTAAGGCAGACAAGTGCCTCTTCGGCGTCAGCGACGGTGGCCACCACCCGGTAGCCTGCCCTTTCGAGCACATCACGCAGGTCTTCGGCAACAATCAGGTCGTCTTCAACCACAAGGATATTGGCAGGAACGTGATTAGTCATGGTTACAATCGTTTGGGGTTGTCATGGCTTTTTGTGTTTTGGTTTGCTGGAGGTTTTGTGCAGGTTTCACCTCACAGGCGGGGCCGTTCGTTGAATTCAAGCGAGAATGAAGTGCCCCCGTTCACGTCCACGCTCAGCCGGCCGCCCAACTGACGGGCGATGGCCTCCACCAGCCGAAGGCCCAGCGACTTGCCTGCCTGCACCTCGGACAAGGCCATACCCACCCCCGTGTCAGACACCCGCAGCCGGTAGCCGTCGGCCCCGGTGCGGCAAAAATCCACTTGTATGCGTCCGCTGGTGTGGGCGGGAAAAGCGTACTTGAACGCGTTGCACACCAGTTCGTTGACGGTCAGCCCCAGACGGATGATCGTGTCCGGGTCTAGTTGCACCGGATCGCCGTTCACGTGCAACTCAATGCGGCGGGCCTGTGTGGAGAAGGTACGGACCAGTGTGGCGGCCAGATCGCGGAGGTACTCGCCCGCGTCGAGCCGTGAAAGGCTTTCGCTTTGGTAGAGTTTCTCGTGAATCAGGGCAATCGAGCGCAGCCGGCTCTGCCCCTCGCCGATGGCCTGGGCCACCCGCGCATCGGTGGCCGAATTCTGCTGCAGGTTGAGCAGGCTCGAGACCAGTTGCAGGTTGTTTTTCACCCGGTGATGCACCTCCTTGAGCAGTGTCTCCTTTTCGGCCAGCAGCGTCTCTTTCTCACCAAGCAGCGATTGCAAGGCGCGGTTTTTCTCCTCCATCTGGTTCCGGTGGGTTTGGAGTTGCGCGTTGGAACGCTCCTTGAGCCGGTAGCGGTTGTAAAGCACCCCGGCCAATAGGGCCAGCAGCACGCCTCCGGCTACGGCCGCGTTGCGCTGGTTGCGCTGCTGGGCGGTCGCCAAAGACTGTATCTGCGACTGCTGGCTGAGTATTTCAATTTCTTTGGCCTGCTGGTCGGCTTGGTGCTTGCCTTGCAGGCGAACGAAGGTACGGGCCTGGTCGGCGTCAAAGATGCTGTCTTTGTATTGGGTATGGATCAACTGGTAACGGTAGGCGGCCGCAAGGTCGCCCTGGAGGGCGTGGGTCTGTGCCAGACGCAGCGAGGCCGCGTGTACAAGCTCCTTGGACTGGGTTTGCCGACCGATTTGCAGGGCCTGCTCGGTAAACCTGATGGCTTCCGGCAGGTTGCCGCGCTGTTTGGCGGCCTCGCCCATCAGATTGTAGACCTCGGCAAGGGTGTTGTTCTGCTTGGCTTGGAGCTTGAGCGGCAGCGCTTTCTCCAGGTAAGGCAACGCTGCGGCGTGCTTACCCAAGGCCAGCAGGGCCATCCCCATGCGGATGTGCAAATCGCCGGGCGTAATCACCCACCGGTCGCGTTTCTGCTCGAAATCCATCAGGGTACGTAGCGAATCGGCTGCTCTGCGGTATTGTTTGCGGGCCAGCCACACTTCAATGCGACCGAACTGCGCCTTGCCCGGCAAGTCGGGGGCATCTTTCAATTCGCCGCTTCGCCGCAGTTTTTCCACCCACTGTGCCAGTTTGTCAAAGTACAGCAGGGCTTCCTGATCATTGCCAAACCGTTTGTTGAGCATACCGATGTTGTACAGCTCCATGCCGGTGAAATTATTGAAGCCATGCTTCAGGTTCACTTGCTCGGCCTGCAGATACGCCTGCCGGGCATGGAGGTAGTCGCCTTTGTATTCGTAGGCTTTGGCCATGTTGTTGTACGCGCTGGAAAGCCGCTCCGGGTAAGCCGACTCCCGGGCCGCTTCGAGCATTTTCCTGGCGTAGTGCAGGCACGAGTCGTACTGGGAAAGGCGAAGGTAAAGCAGGGAAAAGTTGTGGTAGGCGTCGGCCAAGGCTCTGCCTGATCGCATCCGCCGCGCCAGCGCTTCCGACTGTCGGGCATAGATCAGCGCCGCGTTTTTGTCACCGAGCACAACGGCGTGCTTCACCATTTCCTTGTACATCTTCACCCGGACGGTGTCCGGGCTGGCGGCCAGCAAAGCGGCCAGACTGTCAATCTTGAGCCGAAACTTGTTGAAATCGGTTTGGGCAAAGGCCGGTTGGCCCAACGCGAAAAGGGACAAAAACAGGAACACCGATTCGCCGAGCCTAAGGGACGGGCCAAGGAAAACAGGCAGAAAAGAACGCATGGTTGTGTTTATGAAAAAGGAAAAAACAGTTGATACTTCTTCGTTGATACTTCTTCGTTGCGTGTGGCGTATCCGTTTGGGGTAACACCCGGATGCTGAAAGGCAGAAATATCAACCCGCCCAGGCGTGGTTTTCGCCGCGCATCGTAGGCAATACCCGCCGTATGGTTGGACAGAATGGGAAAAGCCGCCAATGGGAGCTGCGAATGACAAACCAATCAGTACATGTGTCAGGTGCAGAAGCCATGTGCAGAAGCCATGTGCAGTCAAACAGGCACGAAAACGCACTCTCTTACTATAGATGGTCTACTACCATAGACGGTCTGCAGGGTCACCGGTAACCAGGTGATTGCCTTTGTTTGACTGCTTAAGTTACCCAACCCGCGCCGAAAAAACAAACTTTTCAAAAACTCCAAAATATGGGAGGCAAAAAAAAACAACTCAAAAATATTTGAGTTTTCCGGCAAGAAAGATTGTTTGAAAAGACCTGAAATATATTATTTTGATACTTGCAAAAGCATGCTCAAAGCAGTTCTGAGGGCGTTTTCTGATTTTCAGGTTTCCCTTGTCTGCAACCTTTCTCATTTCGGCACAGGGCTTGAACAACAGTTACTGCCCCGGCACAATTGCTCGGGGCGGTAACCCAAAATCCAACTTTAATTTTCACCCCATTGCCTTATGAAAAAGACAAGCTTTCTTTCACTCTGGGCCATCGCCTTGGTAGCGAACCTGTTGACAACAAACCAAGCGTGGGCCCAGAAACCCAGCCCCAAATTGCTCACACCCGACAACTCGGTGGTGCTGCTCATTGACCACCAGTCGCAAATGGCCTTCGGGGTCAAGAACATCGATGTGACCCTGCTGCGCAACAACCTGGCTGGTCTTTCCAAGGCCGCCAAAACGTTCAACGTGCCCGTCATACTCACCAGCGTATCCCAGCAGGTGGCCGGGCCGGTTTGGTCGGAAATCACCAACGTGTTCCCCAACGCCCCCATCATTGACCGCACCACGATGAACTCCTGGGAAGACCCCCGCGTGGTGGATGCCATCAAGAAAACCGGCCGGAAGAAAATCGTCCTGGCCGGTTTGTGGACCCAAGTGTGCGGCGCTTTCGTGGCCCTGTCGGCACTGGACGAAGGCTACGAGGTGTATTTTGTCACCGATGCCTCGGGCGACATGAGTACGGAAATTCACGATGGGGCCGTCATGCGCATGGCTCAGGCAGGTGTGGCCCCCGTCAACTGGCTGCAGGTGATGCTCGAATGGCAACGCGACTGGGCACGCAAAGCCACCTACGACAGCGTGGTACAGACTATTAAAGACCATGCCGGGGTGTACGGGATCGGCATGATCTACTATGCCAGCAACGTGGGCGGCAAGGGCGAAGGCGCAACCGGCGAGACTGCTCCGAAAAACATCCCCGCTCCGAAAAACACCCCCGCTCCGCAAAAAGCCGCAGGCCGCAAAGCATCGGCAAAAGGCAAATGAGCCGCGTTTTTTCGCTCCGTCGCCAATGCGCAGCCTGCCCGTGCGGGTAGCCCAACTGGCAATCGTATTTTTTCGCCAACCCAGGGCCTGCCGCCGTTTGGCAGGCCCTGCTCTCCCAACCTTTTTTACCTACAATCAAGCCATACAAACATGATAACAATTGCGACGATGGAGTCGGCGGTTGACCGGGCGGTGGCGGGCGTGTTTCAAGTCATACTGGAATACAACGGCTACCCGGCCCGCATCCGGCCGGGGCATGAGGCGGCGACTTTCGGGATTTTGGAGCAGCAACAAGCCGACCTGCTGGTGGCCGCGTGGCTGCCCCGCACGCACGAAGCGCACATGGAAGGGCATTACGGCCGGGTGGCGCTGCTGTCGCCCACCTACGAGCCCTACGCCTTCTGGGGCGTGCCCGACTACGTACCGGCCGAGGCGGTCACTTACATAGACCAGCTGAGCCACGTGCGGGTGGCCCGCCAGTTCGGCGAAACCATCGCCGGCATTGACCGACTGGCCCACCTCGGGCGGCTGTCGCGCAATGTGATCGCAGCCTACACGCTCGCCGGGGCAGGCTTTGAGTGGCAGAGCCAAACCGAAGCCGAGTTTGCCCGGCGGCTCGACCGGGCGTTTGCCACGCAGGAATGGATGGTGGTGCCGCTATGGACGCCACACCCGCTGCTGCACCAGTACCCCGTCCGCGAACTGAAAGACCCGCTTGGCGCACTCGGTGGATCGGAACTGGCCGTGCCGCTGCTTTCCAAACCATTGCGCAACCGGATAGACGAAGATACCTTCAATTAACTGAACAACCTGTCGCTGGCCAACGGCCACGTGTCGGAACTGGCCCATCGGGTGCAGCAGGGGCAAGAACCAGCCGAAGCCGCCAACGACTGGATGCACAAGCACCACCGCTCTGTGGACGGTTTTGTGGAGCGGCTGAACACCAAGGTGGTGGCCGTCCGCTGAGCCTTTTCTTGGAAGCCTAACTACGATTGCAGCCATTTGAAATCAGATATTTATGAACCGCAAAACCTTCTTTCAAAAATCCTTGGCGGGGTTTGGTGCCGTGATGGCCACTGCCTCCCTTTGCACGCTTTTCTCAACTCAAACTTCCTTAGCCATGAACTCAACCAGCCATGATCAGGCCAGCGTATTGGTGGCCCGACCCGTCTCCCCTTTCACCGCCCAAGTGACCGGGGTGCAACACCGCAGAGTAGGAAAAGCGGTCATCACCGCCATTCTCGACGGCTACATTGACATACTTCCCGAGTACTGGGTCAATTTTCCGAAAGACGAACAGGCCCAATACCTGGCCAAGGCCTTTTTGGACCCCAGGAGCCCCATCCGCATCAGCGTGAACGCCTATCTGATCAATACCGGCGACCGGCTCATCGCCATTGACACCGGGGCCGACACCTTCTTTGGCCCTCCGGCGGGCAATTACCTTGAAAACCTTTCCGTGCTGGGCATAAAACCCGAGTCGGTAGATACCGTCCTGCTCACCCACCTGCACCCCGACCACATCGGAGGCCTGATTGCCGGGGGGAAGAGGGTGTTCCCAAATGCAGAATTAGTGGTAAACTCCTCAGATCACAATTACTGGATGCGGGATGCCAACAAAACGGCTGCCCCCGATTACGCCAAGCCTTGGTTCGACGCCGTCGGGCTTCTGACCAAGAAGTACGGCAACCGCATGCGTTTCTTCACCGGCGAACAGCAGGTGCTGCCCGGCTTCCAAAGTGTGCCGCTCTACGGCCACACGCCGGGCCATTCGGGTTTCCTCTTTACCTCCGGGGGGGAGCGGCTCTTCTTCTGGGCCGACATCACCGACCAGACCGCCCTGCAGCTCAACCACCCGAAACGCACGCTGGTTTTCGACGTGAGCAAAGAGGATGGACTCAAGGCCCGCAAAAAAGGCATCCAGATGGCCGCCTCCGAGCGGTTGCTCGTGGCCGGTTCACACGTACCTTTCCCCAGCTTTGGCCATGTTGACCAAACCGCCGCCGGTTATGCGTTCGTTCCGGCCGAATGGCAGTACGAACTCTGATATCGCTCCCGTATGCTCAAGCCATGGTTCAGACATACGGATATTCAAAACAAGTATTCAATCCATCATTATCTATATATTTACTATGCACGTATCCCAAATCAAAATCCACCCCGATCCCTACCAGCCGTTCCGGTTGGCGCAGGGATACCGGGTGGACGAGCTCCTGTTTATTTCTGGCCAGGCGGCCATTGATGAGCAAGGCCACATTGTAGGCATCGGCGATTTCGACCGGCAAGCCCGGCAAGCCTTCGCCAACCTGGAAAAAGTGCTCCGGGCCGGATGGAGTTCCTATCCATGCTGGTTGAAGCACCGTACACGAAAGCCTGTATTCAATCGCTTAACTGTTTTCGCATGAAATCGCTACCCAAACACATACTGACACTGATTATCTGGGCCATGGCTGGCGCGGCTGGTTTTGCCCAGCAAACCGCCTCGCTGATACTGACCAACGGCAAGGTGGTGACCCTGGACAAGGCCCGCCCCCAGGCACAGGCCGTGGCCATCGCCGCCGACCGCATCGTGGCTGTGGGCTCCGGCCGCCAGGTGCTCAAATTCCGCGGCAAACACACCCGCGTGGTGGATTTGAAAGGCCGCACGGTGATTCCCGGCCTGTACGATTCGCACCTGCACGTGATTCGCGGCGGGCGGTTTTATAACCTCGAACTCCGCTGGGACGGGGTGAAAAGCCTCAGGCGGGCCTTGGAAATGCTCCGCGAGCAGGCCGCCCGCACGCCCAGGGGCCAGTGGGTGCGGGTGGTGGGCGGCTGGAACGAATACCAGTTTGAGGAACGCCGCAAGCCCACCCTGGCCGAAATCAACGAAGCCACCGGCGATGTGCCCACGTTTGTGCTTTACCTCTACGGCGAGGCATACCTGAACCGGGCTGGCCTCAAAGCCCTGAATATCAACGGTGAAACGGCCAATCCGCCCGGCGGTTTGATTGAACGCGACGAAAGCGGCGCCCCCACGGGCCTGCTCGTGGCCGAGCCCAACGCCTTCATCCTTTATTCGACGCTGGCCAAACTGCCCGAAATGAGCTTTACCGACCGGGTCAACTCCACCAAGCACTACATGGCCGAACTCAACCGCCTCGGCGTGACGGCGGTGATGGACGCGGGCGGTGGCTTCCAGAACTTCCCCGACGACTACGTGATCACCGACACGCTGGCCAGGCGGGGGCAGCTGACCCTGCGAATCCCGTACTACCTGTTCGCCCAGAAATCGGGGCAGGAACTGGCCGACTACACCCGCTGGGTGAACATGATCAACATCGGGCAGCAGAACCTCGAAGACATGCCCACCGAGTACTTCGTCTCGGGCGGGGGTGAAAACCTGCTGCTCAAAGCGGCGGATTTCGAGAATTTCGACCACCCGCGCCCCGAACTCGACGCCGACATGGAGGAAAAGCTCAAGCCGATTATCCAGCTGCTGGTCAAAAACCGCTGGAACTTCCGCCTGCACGCCACCTACAACGAGTCTATTACCCGCTTTCTGAACGTGATCGAGCAGGTGAACCGCCAAACGCCCCTGAACGGCCTGCGCTGGTTTTTTGACCACGCCGAAACCGTCTCCGATGCCAACCTGCAGCGCATCAAGGCCTTGGGCGGCGGGGTGGCCATCCAGCACCGGATGGCCTACCAGGGCGAAAAATTCAAGATGCGCTACGGCAAGTGGATGACCGGGCAGGCCCCGCCCGTCCGCAAGCTGCTCGATCTGGGTCTGCCCGTGGGCATGGGCACCGACGGTACGCGGGTGGCCAGCTACAACCCCTGGGTGGGCCTCTACTGGCTCACTACCGGCAAAACCGTGGGCGGCCTCAAGGTCATGTCCGACGAAAACATCCCCGACCGCACCACCGCCCTGGAATTGTTTACAGTCGGTTCGGCGCGGCTGATCGGCACCGAAAAAGACCGGGGCCGCATCCAACCCGGTCACCTGGCCGACCTTGCCGTACTAACCGACGACTACCTGACCGTGGACGGCGAAAAGATCAAAGACATCCAGGCGGTGATGACCGTTCTGGACGGCAAGGTGGTGTACGGCACCGGCGAATTTGCCCCACTGGCTCCCAAACTGCCCGATATCTCGCCCGCGTGGTCGCCGGTGAAGTACTACGGGGGATACCAGTACAAGTGAAAGTTATCATAACAAAAAGTGAAAAACGGCAAACAAAAAACGATTCGAGGCTGCAACTATGAAAGCGCTACTTCTGTCATTGTTCCGGTTCAACCTTAACGCGGTGGCTGTCCATGTGACGCTCCTGGCTTTCAGGGCGGCGGTTTCGGTGGAGCTGATTACGGTACACGGGCTGAAAAAAATCGGCATCGGCCTGGCCCAGCCCGAGCAGGTGCCCAACCCCGTCGGGCTGCCGGTCTGGCTCAACGAGGGCATCGGCATATCGGCCAACCTGATTTTTCCCTTGTTCGTGATGGCGGGGCTGCTTACCCGCCTGGCCGCGCTGCCCATCCTGGCCGTTACGGTCACCGGTTTTTTCTACCACCTGCACAGCGATCCGCTGGTACGCGATACACCCTACATGTACAGCGTATGCTTTCTGATGATACTGGTGGCCGGGCCGGGCCGATATTCGCTTGACGCACGGTGGGCCAGCTGGCTCGGAAAACAACAGAAGGCCAATACTCCTTTGGTTAATGGGGTAACGGTTTGATGGTTTGACCAACTGGCCAGAGGCTCTGCTTTGTGCCGACGGTTGCCCAACCTCCGGCCTGAGTCCGGTGCAAAAGCTTTTGGCAATGATACTGGACAAACAATGAAGCCGGTAATTAAAGCATTGAATATCAATTTTTTATAAAATATACGAACATGCTTTTTTTTAAATCGATACAACATAGGACGTGCGCATAAAGTGGCGGTGCTTGTTTGCACTGACCAACACCTGTCGGCAGGCAGGCAGGAAGGTGTTGGTCAGTGTCTAAGCGAACCGTTGTGATTTTGCGTGAGTCCTAACAACCATCTAACAATACAACCATCTAACAATACAACCATCTAACAATACAATCATGCAACAAATCATTTTCATGCTGGTGGCCGTAGTGGCGGGGGCAGTGCTGCCGCTGCAGGCCGGAATGAACACCAGAATGGGCCACTCGCTGGGCAACCCCATGTGGGCTTCGTTCATCTCTTTTGTCATCGGGGCCGTGGGGGTATTTGGCTACATGCTGGCCACCAAAGTGCCGCTCAACCTGATTTCCAATGCCCGCACCGCCCCGGCATACCTGTGGGTGGCCGGTTTTCTGGGGGCGTTTTACGTCAGTTCGGTCATTTTGCTTGTGCCGCGCCTGGGCGTGGCCCTCACCTTCGGGCTGGTCATTGCCGGCCAGATGGTCATTTCGGTGCTGATCGACCATTTGGGCCTCATGGGCGTGCCCGTCAAGGAGGCGTCGCTGATGCGGGTGCTGGGCATTTTGCTGCTGGTGGTGGGTGTGGTCATCATCCGAAAGTTTTGATATCATGCGGGCAAGGATTTGGTGGAGTCTGGTCTGGATCCCCTGGCAACTGTCCGGCCAGCCAGCCCCGGCGTTCAGAAGCCTGCGGTACGACGAGAGTTACCTTGCCTACCGCGACTCGGCCCGTACGCCTTACAACCGGCTCAAGTACCAACCCGTCGGGCGTCGCGGCTACCTGTCGGTGGGCGGCGAGGTGCGTTACCAGCACCTGTTTTACCGCAACGAAGACTGGGGCCAAGTGCCCGGCGACCGGGCGGGCTTTTTCCTGACCCGGTACATGTTCCATGCCGATGCGCATTGGGGGCCGTCGCTGCGCACCTTCGTGCAACTGACGAGCAACTTTGAGCGGGGTCGCCAGCTGAGCGGGCGAACCATTGACGAAAACCAGCTCGACCTGCATCAGGCGTTTGTGGATTGGAAACGCCCCCTCGGCCGCAACCGCCAACTGACCGCCCGCGTGGGCCGGCAGGAAATGCAGTACGGCACCCAACGGCTGGTGTCGGTACGCGAAGGCCCCAACGTGCGGCAGTCTTTCGACGGGGCCAAGCTCATCCTGACCGGACAGCGGCTGCGGCTCGACGGGTTTTTCACCTGGTTTGTGCCCAACCGCACCGGGGTTTTCGACGACCGGTTCGACCGGCGCGCCAACATCCGTTTCTGGGGCCTGTACGGTGTGCTAAACCAAGTGAAGTGGTTGCGCAACGCCGATGTGTACTACCTCAGCTACCACAGCCCGCGCCGGGTGTATGAGGAGGGCATAGGACCGGAAACGCGGCACTCGGCGGGCACACGGATATGGGGAGGCGGCAACGGTTGGAAATACGACATGGAAGCCCTCTACCAGTTCGGCAGTTTCAACAACGTGCCCAACAGCATCCGGGCGTGGACAGTCTCGACCAACGTGAACTACACCACCCAAATGGGGCTGCTCGAAAACATCGGGCTGAAAACCGAACTGATCAGCGGCGACCTGCGAAGCGGCGACGGGCGGCTGGAAACCTTCAATCCGTTGTTTCCGCGCGGGGCGTATTTCGGGCTGGCGGCACTGATTGGCCCGGCCAACCTGTTCGACATCCATCCGTCGGTGGATCTGCGGCTGGCCCCGAAAGTCAGTTTCACCACCGATTACGATGTGTTCTGGCGGCTGAGTGCGCAAGACGGCATCTACGGCCCGGTAGGCAACTTCCAGCGGTCGGGACGCCAAACCACCGAACGGCTGATTGGTCACCAGTTTGCCGGTAGTGTCGAGTACAACTCGGGCAGGTTTTTCAGGATGTCGTTTGAAACCGCCTGTTTTCTGGCCGGCGGATACCTGCGCGCCAGCGGCCCCGGCAAAAACCTGTTTTTCATGGCCACCACTCTGGGGATCAGGTTTTAAGCCGATGACAAACCAACGCCAACGCCAATGCCAATGCCAACGCGGTGTCCGTACGAATCTTAACCAAGCAAACAAAGACACTCTGACCATGCACACAACTGAATTTACCATCACCAACAACCCCGGCAAGCAGCGATTCGAAGCCGCCGGTGGCGAGGCCATGCTCGATTACCAACTTTGCAACGGCGGCATTGCCCTGATACATACCTGCGTGCCCGAAAAATTCAGCGGACGCGGCCTTGGCTCGGCCCTGGCCACGTATGCCTTCGGCTACGCCAAAGAAAACAACCTGACCGTGATTGTGTACTGCCCGTTTGTGAAGCATTTCATTGAGAAATACCCGCAGTACCAACCGCAGGTGGCCCAACGGCTTCGGCGTGAGCCCGAAACGCCGCAATAACCCGGTTGTTCTCCGTGATTGCGACTGATACCAATTTTAAAATAAGGTGAGTTATGCATAAAAGAGCGTTTTGTCATTCCGAACGGAATGACAAAATGATCAATGTTTTTTCGCATCGTAAAGCATTGATCATCAAAGTAATTATTCATAACTCATAGTAAAATAACAGTCGGCATTTTAAAAGTGCTAAAATGCTGACTGTCAGCGCGTTTTTTGTTCCGGATTGGCCATGTCGAACTTGCGTTTCCGCATTCCCAATTCGTGTAAGGCGCATCGGGGCATCTGAGGAATCGCAGGCATTGCCCGTTCGCTGTTCCAAATCAAAACCGAAAGTTCGAATAACGAAGGAAAGTCATGAAGAAAAGCGATGCAACCGAAACCTGCGACGAAGTGGCCAGGGAATACACCAACGGCGAAATTACGGTGGTTTGGAAACCGGCCCTGTGCGCCGATTCCGAACGCTGCTGGCGGGGGTTGCGCAGCGTGTTTGACCCGTGGCAAAGGCCGTGGATCAACATGCACGGAGCCGACACACCGCGTATCCGAGAGAGCAGGTTGGCCAGTGTCCGTCCGGCGCGCTGACGTACTGCACCAACGCCACCCCGGCGCGTGAACCGCCGAATATGTGAACCGCCGAATATGTGAGGAGAAATACCAATACGTAACCAACAAGCACCAAAACCATGAACGAGAAAATACTCGGCCTGCACCACGTGACGGCCATTGCCGGCGATGCCCAGCGCAATTATGATTTTTACACGCAGGTGATGGGGCTGCGCCTTATCAAGAAGACGGTCAACTTCGACGACCCCTCCACGTATCATTTTTACTTCGGCGACTACGAAGGCACACCTGGCACCATCCTGACGTTTTTCCCCTGGTCGGGCATGTTGGGTGGCATGTACGGCACGGGCGAAGCTGCCGCCGTCAGCTTTTCGGTGCCTGAGGGCAGCCTCGACTTCTGGATCAAACGCCTGTCCGAAAACGGAATCAAGGTGGCCGCCGCCCAGGAGCGGTTTGGCCAGAAGCTGATCCGCTTCAGCGACCCCGACGGCATGGGTGTTGAGCTGATTATCGCCGCCGACACCCGCCCGCCGTATGTACATGGCGTGTTTACCCCCGAAACGGCCGTGCGCGGGTTTCATAACGTCACCTTGCGGCTCACAGACCAGGCACCCACCGCCGAGGTACTCACCGGTCTGTTTGGCTACACGCTGCTCGGGCAGGAAGGCGAGTATCACCGCTACGCCACCGGTGCCGTTGCGCAGGCGGCCACGGTTGACATCCTGGTTCAGCCGTCCGAAAAGCGGGCCGTGCAGGGCACAGGCAGCATCCACCATGTGGCCTTCCGTGTCAGCGACGACCAGATGCAGCTGCGGTTCCGGCGGCGGATTGTGGAGGCCGGTTTCCACATTACCCCCCAGATTGACCGCGACTATTTCCACTCGCTGTATTTCCGCGAACGGGGCGGGGTACTGTTCGAAATTGCCACTGACAATCCGGGTTTCACCGTGGACGAGCCGCTCGAATCGCTCGGTTCGTCGCTGCGCCTGCCCAGGCAGCACGAGCCTCAACGCCAGTATATCGAGCGGGTACTGCCTGAACTCAAAGAGAATCGTGCCTGATGCGAACGCGGAATCATATGCCAGACGCGCAAGGGTGGCTTTTGTGTCTCCGGCTTGCGAACAAGCCGCTTGCGTATTCTTGACTTGTATTATTCAACCTTGTATTATTCAACCTGTATTATTCAACCTGTACCATTCAACCCACCAATCCCCATGAACACCATTGTCGAACACGACACCCTGAGCGCTGACATCGGTATCTCTGAAGCCAGCCGGCAGCAAATCGCCACATTGCTCAACCAACTCGTGGCCGACGAGTCGGTGCTTTACCTGAAAACCAAAAACTACCACTGGAACGTGGAAGGCGAGGACTTCTGGGAACTGCACAAGTTTTTTGACGAACAGGCCGACAGTATCGGTGACTTCATTGACGACACCGCCGAGCGGGTCAGGTCGCTGGGCCACTACGCGGTGGCGAGCATGAAAGACTACCTCCAGCTCACTCGCCTGCTCGAAACACCACACGAGCTGACCGGACAGGGCATGTTGCGCCAACTGCTCAGCGACCACGAAACCCTTATCCGCGTGATCCGCAACGCAATCACGCCCGTCGCCGAGCAATACCGCGACCTGGGCACGGCCGACTACCTGACCGGCCTGATGGAAAAGCACGAGAAGATGGCCTGGATGCTAAGGGCTTACGTGAAAAAAAGCAGAACCTGATACAAATGCAGAACCTGATACAAATGCAGAACCGGAACAAAAAATATACTGACAACCAGCACTCTGACTCTTGTGGAACACGCACCGAATTTTTAGAACCAGTTTGCTTACCTAATGAACCCAAACCATGGAATACAAACCTTTGAAATACATATTTGTGCCCGCCGAAGCCGCCCCGGCCTCGGCGGTGACGCTGCTGCTGCTGCACGGGACCGGCGGCGACGAAAACGACCTGTTGCCCACCGGTCGCCGGTTTGGCCGGGGTGTGAATCTGCTTTCGGTGCGGGGCAACGTCACCGAGCAGGGCATGCCCCGCTTTTTCAGGCGGCTGGCCATGGGCGTGTTCGACGAAGCCGACGTGCGTTTTCGCAGCGGCGAACTGGCCGATTTTTTGATGAAACAGTCGGTGGCGCTGTCTTTCGATGCCAACCGGCTGGTGGCGCTGGGCTACTCGAACGGGGCCAACATCGCCGGGGCCCTGCTGCTGCTCTTTCCTGATTTGCTGGCCGGGGCCGTGCTGCTGCGGCCCATGCAGCCGCTCGGTGATTATGAGCCTGTGCACACCAGCCGGCATTCGCCGGTACTGCTGCTCTCCGGAGAGCAGGACACGCTGACCACCCCCGCCGATGCGCGGCGTTACGCCGCCCTGCTGCGGTCGCTGGGCTTCCAGGTCAGCGACCGGCACCTGCCGCTCGGGCACGCGCTGTCGCAACTTGATTTCACACTGGCCCAGGACTGGTTCAATACCCGTTTTGCACAACCAGGGGATTACCAAATCCACCAAGCAAATAAGTAATGTTCAATTAACGGATAGCATCACGAGGGATAGCAAAACAGATTTTTGTGCTCCCAGATAGTTTTTTCGGGAAGCTAACGTCCCGTACTCTCAATCCAAAATTATTCAATCTTCATGCGTTGTATACTTGCATTTCTGATGGCCTGGCTCGGGGCTGCGGCATGTGCGCAACCAGGCCAGGGAAATAAATATGGCGATTCCCTGGCCTGGACTGTCCTTCAAAGCATCCGTTACACCGAAGACAACATCCGGCTCGTTTATAAGCCGGTATACAACGCTTCTATACTTGCCTTGGAAGGTAAAGAAATAATCCTGCCGGGCTATATTGTACCCTTGGCAGAAACCGGCTTGCTGTCCGATTTTTTGTTTTCATACTATCCATTTCAGAGCTGTTTTTTTTGCGGGGGGGCTGGCCCCGAAACGGTGGTACGGGTGAAAATGCTCCAACCGGCTATTTACACTAGCCAACCGGTGATTATTTCGGGCACATTGCGACTGAACCGACAGGGAGACGAGCAATTGTTTTACATACTCGAAGAAAGCAAGGTGGTCAAGTAATCCATGCCGCTCCTATTGTTTGGTATGGACAAGCGTTTATGAACTATAGCTTGTAAATAACTTCCCAGATTGACCTGATCCTGTACATACGGATCATCTCCGCTAGTTACCTGCGGTACATGTTTGCGGGAGCAGGTCATCTTTCCACTCCCGGAAAATTATACAAGGAACCAGAAAATGTATAATCCGAAGCCAATCCAGTGCCGTTACCTTTGTATCATCAAGAAATTGTTCAACAAAACAAACTTAATCATGAACAAAGTAGTGATCGTCACCGGTGCCTCCTCAGGCATAGGCAAGCAGACAGCCAGGCTGTTCTCCCAAAACGGATATGAAGTGTTCGCCACCGCCCGCAGCGTGGAGCGAATGGAAGAACTCAAAGCCTTGGGCTGCGCCACCGTCCGCATGGACGTGACCGATGAGGACAGCATACAGCAGGCCTTCAAACAAATTTACGCCCGGACTGACCGGGTGGACGTGTTGGTCAACAACGCCGGGTATGGACAGAATGGATTCGTTGAAGAGCTGCCTATCCAACAATTACGCTACCAGTTTGAAGTGAACGTGTTCGGCCTGGTACGCGTGACCCAGATGGTGCTGCCGCTGATGCGTCGGGCTGGCAAAGGGCGTATTGTCAACGTGGGTTCGGTCGGGGGTGATTTCACCTCACCGGGAGCCAGTGCCTACCACGCGTCCAAATACGCACTGGAGAGCATAACAGACGGCCTCCGCCAAGAACTCAAGGGCTTTGGAATTCAAGTGTCGCTGATCAAGCCCGGTGGGGTGGACACTGAGTTTACCAACAACTCGGGTCAGGTTTATCCCCAGCCCGTCGAAGGGAATCCGTACGGAGGGATGCGCGAGAGATTCTTGCGGATGACACAATCCATCACCGATCCGTCCAGCAGCGGCTTTTCCATCCTAAAACCCATTGAAGTGGCCCAAGCCATTTTTGACAGCGCGGAGGCCAACCGCCCGCGCACCCGGGTACGGGTTGGACGAACGGCGAAGATGATACCGCTCATGAAAAGCGTGCTGAGTGACAATGCTTTCGACAATATGATAATCGGCCAGCTTGGTCTGAACAAATGAGCAACTTTCTGAAAATAGAATCGATTAGTCAGTTGCAACGGATGCTGGGGTACGAAAAGCCGCGGCATCCGTTGGTCACAGTGATTGACTATGCCCAAATCAAGCCAAATCCGGAACATTTCAACACCAGGATTGTGATGGATTTTTACGTTGTCAGTCTCAAAGACCCGGCTCCCAAATCGTTGCAGTACGGTCGGCAGTATTACGACTTTGAAGAAGGAACGATGATGTTCCTCTCGCCCGGCCAAGTGTTTTCGGTACGGGAGTTCTCCGAAAACGTCCAGTACGAGGGTTGGGGGCTGTATTTTCACCCCGACTTGCTGGCACATTCGGCCTTGGGCCGCCGAATGAAAGAATATACGTTTTTTTCGTATGCGGTCAGCGAAGCCCTGCACGTTTCGGAAGAGGAGAAGAAAAAGCTTTCGGCCCTGGTGGGCATTATCCAAGGCGAGTACAGCGCCAACCTGGACCCCTACAGCCAGCAGGTGATTGTGACAGCCATCGAACAACTGCTCAATTATGCCCAAAGGTTCTACGGGCGTCAGTTCCTGACACGGCAAAAAGCGAACACCGACCTGATTTCCCGCTTCGAACACCTGTTGGCGCAGTACTTCCACACCAATCAACAATCCGAGAAGGGACTGCCCAGTGTTGACCATCTGGCTGTTGAACTGGGCCTGTCGCCGAGTTACCTGACCGACCTGTTGAAACGGGAAACGGGTAAAACAACCAAAGAACATATCCAATCCTATGTGATTGGACAGGCCAAGCTGCACTTGCTAAATTCGGACAAGACCGTCAGTGAGATCGCCTACGAATTGGGCTTTGAGTATCCCCAGTACTTCAACCGGCTCTTCAAATCAAAAACAGGGATGACGCCTGTCGAGTACCGTAATTTCGAACCAAACTAATCGAGTTGTCAGCCATCGAGTTGTCAGCCATCGAGTTGTCAGCCATGGATAGAAAGAAGATAGACATCAGTAGGTAAAGTTAAAGTTGTAAGGCACCCCTTGTCGGGCAGGCAGGAACAGGCAGCAATAACAACCTCGGCTCACTACCCTCACTCGGGTTTGCTTTTCCAATCGTCCGGAGTGGCCTTTGGCCTGAAAGGGCCTGCTTTGCAGGCAGAAATGCTTTTCGGCACGGCGCATAGGGTCAGCTCGGGTAGACTGTACTCACAGGCAACTGCAGATGTAAGCTGCCGAAAGCCAGACTCAAACGGCCGGTATAACCCCGGCTGTCCGGACATAAGGGTTAACACCCGTTGAAAAAACCTGCACTCTTGCCGCCGGCTGCCGTTTTCCAATCCTTGGCCCGGCAGGTGTTAAAGAGCGCAAGCGGGCTGGATTCATGACAAAGATCCTGGATTCATGACAAAGATCAACGGGTTCCCACCCCGGCAGTCTCCACGATTGAAAACCTGAGGTCTGTTTTTAGGTTGACCGGTTTGTTTTTCAACAGAAGGGTTGGTATTTTTTTTGAGTGGATGTAAACAGTCGCCTTTTTCAATTGGTTTTCATTCCATTCAATGTCAATGCTGTACCCGCCCCTGAGCCTGATGCCCCTGGCCTTGCCATTGGGCATAGCCCGGGGCAAGGCCGCAAGAAGATTGATGCGCTCATTGTGCGATTGGACGATCATCTCTGCCAATGCGCCGGGTATGGACGCGGAGGCATCCAGCTGAAAATGGCATGAAAGCGAATCCGCTTCCCGGTAGTGCCCGGGCCTGTTCCAGTCATAATTGATGTGCTGGAAGGTGAGCAGGTTTTCAAATCCCTGCTCGGTCAGAATCTGGCCCAATATGCGGTAGGCAACATCTCCCTGTTGCAACCTGATCCTGCACCACATCCGGTGAGCCCGCGACCAGTTGCCCCCCGAGACCAGTTCCTCCCGGTAAAAACGCCGGTCACCGCGCATATCCAACGCGACTTTGGCAGCCTGGGCCAGTTCAGGGGTAGCGATCGGATCGATTTCTTCTCCCGGGTAAAGGGCATACAGATGCGCAATGTGACGGTGATGGTTTTCCGGGTTGTCCAAATCATCTGCCCATTCCTGCAACTGTCCGTATCTGCCGACTTTCTGGGGCATCAACCCGGCCAATTGTTTTTTCAGGCTATCGGCAAACGGCACGTCGTTGCAAAGCAGGGCGGCCTGGGAAGCATTGATGAAAAGGTTTTTGACCATTTGTATGTCCTGGTAGGGCGAACGCAGCGAGTAAAACGATTTCACATCCTTTCGGCCGCCGGTTGTGGCCGTCAGTTCATTGTTTTTCAGGTAGGCTCCGTGTTCGGCCGAAACGGATGGATTGCTGATCAGTTTGTTTTCAAAGGGCTGCAGATTTTCGAGCCAGAACCGTGAAGCCCCCTTCAAAATGGGATAATGCCTCTTCAGGTAGGCCGTATCGGCGGTGAATCTGAAATGTTCCCATACATGCAGACAATGCCAGGCGGCGCCAACCGGATACAGCCCGTATTCCATTCCCCCTTCCGGCGCGGCATGGCCCCAGACATTACCGGTTGCATGGCTCACCCACCCGGCCGTACCGTAACACCTCCGGGCGATTTGTGACCCTGGCTTTGTCAGATCCTCGATCCATTTGATATAGGGCAGGTGGCAATCGTACAAACCCGCCGACCCGAAGGACCAGTAGATCATTTGCAGATTTATATTGCTCTGGAAGTTGCCCGACCAGGGACTGTTTTCAAAATCGTTCCAGACCCCTTGCAGGTTTGCGGGCAGACCGCCCGGGCGCGAGGAACTTATCAGCAAGTACTTGCCCAGGTTATAAGCCATCTCGGCGTAGCCGGGGGTGATCTTGTGCGTGCGTGCAAGCTTGAACCGTTCATCGGTCGCAAGCCAATCGACGGCCGGATTGCCGGAAAGAATCAGACTGGTTTTGCTGTAAAGGGACTGGTAATCGGCAATGTGCCTTTTTTTCAGCGCCAGGTAACCACCGGGGGTAATTCCGGACAGTATCCGTTTGGTTACAGGTACGGGGGAATCGCCCTGGTAGAGCGGGTATTCGAGTTTGTAGTTGGTCTTGATAGTCAGGTAGACTTCCAACGCGTCGGCTCCGGTCACAACCAGGCAGGAGTCCTGATAGTCGGTCCGGCCGGCTTTGGTGTTCACTTTGATACCGATACAGAAAGGCCGGTTGTTGTCAGCAATATGCCCGGTTACAATCCATTCATTGTCATTGAAATACGCGCTGTCTATGGGATGATACAATTCCAGCTTCAGTCTTTTGTGGATGGCCTTGGGTCGGCTGGCCAGGTAACGGGCCGCAAAAACCTGGTCGGGATACGAACAGAAGTACTCGCGCCGGTAGCGGACGTTGTTGACCCAATAGCTGACCGATCCGGTGGCATCCTTCAGGTCCAATGCCCGCACATACCGGTCATACCGGTTTGCCTGGCCTTTGGTTTGATCCTCGACCAGCAGTCTTCCCACGCTTGTAAAAGTGCCGAATACAGTGGATCTGCCCAAAAAAGAGGCGCGAACCAAACTGTCCGACAGGGCATAGTTGGCATCGGCGATGGCTTTGCGAATCGAAGGAAGGGCTTTCAGGGCAGCGGGATTCACACCTGCCTGCTCCCAGTTGTCACCCGCTGGCCTTCCGGTCCAAAAGCTTGATTCTGCCAGCATGAAAGTTTCGCTGGAAACGCCGCCCATAAAGGTTACCCCCAGCGAACCGTTGCCCAGATGCAGGCCCTGGCTGTTCCAGTATTTTGCCGGGGAAGCGTACCAAAGCCTCTCATTGGGGTTTGATTGTTTTTGCTGGCCAAAGCCTGCAAAGGCGACAGTCACCAGCACTGCCAGGATAAGGATGAATTTGCAAGCCTTCTTTGTTTGCATACGGTACATTTTTATAACGTAGATTGTTTGAATACACATCGGTCATGGTTGCCCCAGGACCGACCCATTGCGTTTGTTTGTGATTTTACAAATTTAGTTTGATTGACTATCATTGAAATCCCGTAAATTGACATTGAGTGTAACTATTTTGACATTTTTGTATGCGTGTACTAAGGGAAATCGTTCCGCTGCTGGAAAACCAGGTATTTACCATCAAGACCGAAGCGAGCAGCGAAGGCTACCTGACCTGGCATTTCCATCCCGAATTCGAAATTTTCGCCTGCAGCAAGGGGTCCGGAAAAATAATGTTTGACAACGAGTTGATCAGCGTCAGCGAGGGTATGCTCATTTTTGTGCCCGGTGACTGCCCCCACTGCTGGATCCCCGATCCGGGCGGCACGCAGGCAAACCCATCCTGGTCGGACACAATCACCCAGACGGTGCTTCATGTCAACTACCCGGCCCTGAGGAACATGTTCGCCGGATTTCCCGACTGCCAGGGCATCAATCATTTTTTTGAAAATCGCCACGGGCCTTTCGCCGTCACCGAACCTGCCACGGCACTGGCACTGGGAGGGTTGCTCGAGAAAACACTCAAAGAAAAGGAGTTTGCCCGCCTTCTTTCCTTCCTGACGCTGCTGCAAGAATTGAAACAAGCCTGTTCAACAGCCCTTGGCGCCGGGGATGGCGGCACCCAGCTCCTGCAGGCGAGCGCCCGAAGGAACAGGACCGGGCAGACCTTGGATACAATCGTCAAATACATCAATGCCAACTACCAGCGCGATATACGTCTGAAAGAAGTGGCGGCGTTGGTGAATTTGGAAGAAACCTATTTCTGCCGCTATTTCAAGACGCACACACAAAAAAGCTTTTTCCAGTATCTGAACGAGTTCCGGATCGTAAAATCCTGCGCGTTGATCAAAACGGGCAAATTTCCGTTGAAAGAGATCGGTTACCGAACCGGATTTAACAACCAGAGCTATTTCAGTAAGCTGTTCAAGGAAAAAACCAAGAAAACTCCTGGCCAATACGCCAAATTGTTCGGACCGGGCTAGGGTGAAGCCACAAGGTGGCCAGGGAAAAGCAACATCTTCGGAAAAGAACATCATCAAAGCAACATCGTCGTCTGCAGGTCTTTCCAGGGAAGCGATTGCCCAGCAGTGTGGCGCGCACTGCTGGGCCGCACTGCGTACGTCTGATTTATCCTCGGTTGATTTATCCTCGGTCAGGCAAGCGGTCGGCCAGCCCAACCGTACGGGCAAAGGATTAGGGTCAGCCTGGCCGTTCAGTGGACGTACTTACATCCGCTGCAAGGCAAATCCGGCGGCGCCAATAGCCCCGGCCATGTCTCCAAAGTGGGCCTGTACAATCACAGTTTGTTTGCCTCCGGGACGCCACTGGTATTTTTCCATGAAAACATTCAGCGGTTCAAACAACGCCTCACTGGCCAGGGTAATGCCGCCGGCCAGCACGATCAGCTCCGGCGAAAGGGCGTTGGCAATCGAGCTGAGTGCAACGGCCAGTTTCTGTACCGACGTCAACCAGACATACGTGGCCCAGTGGTCGCCTTTGCGGTAGGCTTCCACCAGTGCCCATGTCGAATCAAACACGCCACGGGAACGCCGCTGAATCGAGTAATTGCCCAACGCGTACTCCAGGCTTCCCACCATGCCGGTGATGCTGCTTTCCTCGTCGGTGGCATCCAGCGAGATATGCCCCAGGTGCCCGGCCATCTGCGAAAGTCCCTGGTAGAGTTGCCCGTTGATCAGAATGCCGCCACCTACGCCAGTTCCCAAGGTCAGCAGCACCACGTGCTGTTTGCCTTTGGCAGCGCCAAAGTTGGCTTCGGCCATCAGGGCCGAATGGGCGTCATTCAACACCATTGTTTTCACTCCCAGATAGTCCTGCCAGACAAAATTTTCCAACCCTGGCAGACGGTTGGGCAAGAAGGCAATGGCGGTATTGTCGGCATTGGGCAAACCGGGAGCTGACATACCCACAACTTCCACTTTTGCTTGCAGGTAGCTTTGCAGGTAATCGACCATCTGTTTGACATTGGCTCGCCAGTTTCCGTCCCCGTCGTCTTTGGTCGGAATGTGGTGTTGGCAGATCACCTCGCCCGATTCGGTGATGATCAGCCCCTTGATGTTGGTACCTCCCAGATCAATGCCAATTGCGTACATGGGTTATTGATTTCGAATGAGTGTTATTGCTAATATTTTGCGGATAAGCCTTTAGTGAACAAAAGCTTGCGGTCAGAAAACAATGTTTTCTGACCGCAAGGTAAGGGAAGGCCTGGAAAGCAGGGCATGGAGGAGGATAAAACCGGGCCCGTTGAGCGCTTGTCATCAGCGCTGGCTATCGTTTACCCGATAGCTGCTTGCCTGCTGGCATGCCAGCAAATTACCATGGATCAATTGCCCTTTTCAAACCAGAAACCTCAAACCAGAAACCTCAAACCAGAAACCGGTGGAAGTCTTCTGCTTTCTGGCAGCAGAGCTGTTCCATCAGCTGCTGGAGTTGTGCTTTCAAAAGGCTGATCGTGTGGCCGCCGCCCCGCGCGCCGAGTGCCGCCACCCCGTACATAAACGAGCGGCCCATAAAGGTGAACTCGGCGCCGCTGGCCAGTGCCCTGCCTACATCCGGTCCCGAGCGAAGCCCGCTGTCGAGCATGATTTTGAGCCGGCCTTTGTAGCGGGCGGCAATCGGTCCCAGGGATTTGATGGCCGACTGGCCCGCGTCGAGCTGCCTGCCCCCGTGATTGGACACAATAACCCCGTCAAGCCCCAGGCGCAGAGCCATTTCGGTGTCTTCTTCACTGGCCACCCCTTTGAGTACAATCCTGCCTTTCCAGCGGTCGCGGATGGCGGCAATCTTGTCTTCATCGACCCTGCCGGCAAACGTTTGGTTCATAAAACTGCCCAGCTGACTCATGTTCAACCCTTTGGGCATGTAGTTCTCAAGGGAGGCAAAACGAGGCTGCCCGTGATACAGCGTATGCAAGGCCCAGTTGGGTTTGGCCAGAATCTGAACGATGTTCCGTAGCGTCATTCTGGGAGGCACCGACAGGCCGTTTCGGATATCGCGCGGGCGAAAGCCAAAACTGGGAACGTCACACAAGACGCACAGCACCTGGCAACCGGCCGTGGCTGCCCGCCGAAGAAGGTCGTCGCGGAGTGAGGTTTCTACCGGATGATAGAGTTGAAACCAGAATTTTCCGTGGGTTAACTCCCCGACCCGCTCAATGCTGGCAGTGGTTACCGTGCTTAGGATGAACGGGATGTTGTGCTCGTGGGCGGCTTTGGCCAGGATCTCGGGAGCCTTTGGCCAGAGCAATCCTTGCAAACCCACCGGAGCAATGCCAAAGGGAGCGTCGTAGAAGTGACCGAACAGCTCGGTTTTCATCGATGATTGAGCATAGGGACTCAAATACTGGGGTTTTAGCTCCACCTGCCTGAGTTCTGCCGTGTTCTTGTGCAGGTTCACATCCTCGTTGCAACCCCCATCCAGGTATTCAAAAGCAAAGCGGGGAATTCTTCTTCTTGCTTTCTCACGTAAATCTTCAATGGAGGGATAAGAACTGTTGTAGGAACGGTGTCGCATGGTCAGCTTTATTCGATTATTTGTTGAGTTCTTAATAGTACATCCTGGCAGTTTATCCTTTTTTTCACCGGGCATGTTTGTGCCTTGTCAGTCACAGGAGCCGTCCGTTTGCTTTTCCGGATTGCCGCGATCGGTTGCAACAAGCTTTCAGGTCATCGGTTGTGCTGGTAAGGTACACATCAGGCAGGTTTCAACCGGGCGCAAGCAAAGAGATGCCATCTTGTCAAATCTCATTGGACATTGTAGAAAAATTTCAGCGCGCATCCACGGCCAACCAACAGAGGGCGACAACCCATTGGTCAAACAACAGTTTGTTGGTTTGGCAACAGTTTGTCGGATAACCGCCTGACCGGCCTTGCCCGGTTGGTTTGACAGACGGACTGATCGGGCAAACCATCGGGCGATTGCCACAGATCGGGCGATTGCCACAGAAGGATCGCTGCACAACCAATCGCTTCTCAACAGCATCCCTGAGCCGAATTGTATTGAGCCGAATTGTATTGAGCCGAATTGTATTGAGCCGAATTGTATTGAGCCGAATTGTATTGAGCCGAATTGGTAGATGATTTGACATTTGTGGTTTGTTGACACACTATTTGTAGACATATTGTAGACATATTGTTGGATGCGTTGGAAAAAAGAAGGCATCAGCAACAGAAGGCATCAGCAACAGAAGATAAATAAAACCAGCGCAAGCGGATCAAACTCTCCGCAAACCGAAAGCGATCCAGGTCAGCAAAGAAAGCAGTGGTGGATTTATTTGATTTTTTTGATTAGGTTTTTCACTGTTGGCGCTCTTATTGAATCAGAAAAACAATCCTTACCGGAAATGATCAAAACGTTGGCTTCCTTGTATACTGCCCTGCTGCTGGTTGCATTTGCCTTTGAAAGTTGCAGGCCCGCTCAGGTACCATCCCGCTGGGAGCTGTACTCGAGTGACAGCAGTTTGCGTGTGGTGATCAAAAATGACGCGAAGAACCTTTCGGTTACCTATCAGGTCGAACATATCCGAAAGGGCAATGTCCGCCGGGTGCTGGAAGACTCCCCGTTGGGCATAATCCGCTCGGATGGTGATTTCAGCAAGGGCCTGGTGTTTGACCAGAGTGAATGGGCGCCCATTCAAGATACCTACACGCTCGTCAGCGGCAAGCGGCGGATCAATCATGCCCACGCCAATCAACTAACGCTTACCTTCCACAAGGCAGACAAAGCGCGGATACAACTTGTTTTCCGGGCGTACAACGATGGGGTGGCCTTCCGCTACCTTTTCCCCAACGCAATCCTTCCCTACGACTCAGTCAGTCGCTCTGTCTCAGGCGCTCCCCCTGGCTCGGACTCGCGCAAGCCTAATGTTTCCGTTCAGAATGTTTCCGTTCAAAAGGAAGTCACCGGCTTTGAGTTGGCCGGAAAGGGGCGCGCCTGGATGCAAGCCTATGACAAGGTGACCCAGTGGTCGCCCGCCTATGAGAAATATTATGAAAACGGCATACCTGCTGGCACCGCCTCCCCCAATGCCTCGGGCTGGTGCTTTCCTGCCTTGTTTGAAGTGAATAAGTTATGGGTACTGCTTACCGAGGCGGATTTGGACAGTAGCTATCACGGCTCACATTTGCAAAACAGCACCCGTCCGGGTGGTTATCTGATTCAGCCGCCGGATCCGGCCGAGGCCTTTGGCAGGCCCGATCCGGTCAGGATCGTTCTTCCCTGGGCCTCTCCCTGGCGGGTAATTCTGATCAGTGACCGCCTGGCCACCGTTGTGGAATCCAATCTGGTCGCGCACGTGAGCAAGCCGCAGCGGAAGGGTGATTTCTCGTGGGTCAAGCCGGGAAGCGCCTCCTGGAGCTGGTGGAGCCAGGCCGAAAGCCCGCGCGATATGGACGCGCTGAAAAAATACATCGATCTTTCGGCCCGCATGGGCTGGGCCCATTCGCTGGTCGATGCGAATTGGAACCGGATGCACAATGGTGATTTGGCAAAACTTGCCGCCTACGCCAAGGGCAAAAATGTCAATCTTTGGGCCTGGTACAATTCAGGTGGCACCAACAATCAGGTAAGCGAACAACCCCGGGACTGCATGTCTGGCGATAGCGCACGCAAACGCCAGATGCAATGGCTGCATTCGATCGGGGTGAAAGGGATCAAGGTGGATTTTTTTCAAAGTGACAAATCCTTTGTCATCAGCCAGTACCAGGCCATTCTGCGTGACGCGGCCACCTACCGGCTGATGGTTAACTTCCACGGCTGCACCATACCGCGCGGATGGTCGCGCGCCTGGCCGCACCTGCTTTCGATGGAAGCTGCGCGCGGGGCGGAGACTTACCGCTTTGCCAGGGATTTTCCCTGGCGCGCCCCGCTGCACAATGTGCATCTGGTCTACACCAGAAATGTGATCGGACCGGTAGATTATACGCCGGTGACTTTCACCGACAGCAAGTATGCCCACCTGACCAGCTTTGGCCATGAACTTGCCCTGGCGGTGGCGCTCGAGTCGGGCATTGTCCATTTTGCCGACAAGGCCGAAGCCTACCTGGGTTTGCCAGCGTACTGCCGGGCGTTTTTGTCAACGGTTCCCGTCGTATGGGATCAGACCAAACTGCTGGGCGGCACCCCGGATGCTGACGCTTTGATCGCCCGCCGGAACGGTCAGCGCTGGTATGTGGGCTATATCAACGGACTTGAGCAGGCAAAACAAGTGGAAGTGGATTTTTCCTTCCTGCCGGCGGGCAAATACAAATGGACGCTGATCGGTGACGGAAAATCAGCGCATGATTTTTCCTTTACTACCAAAGTTGTCTCAGTGGGCGACCATGCGACGATAGGCGTATTGCCTTACGGCGGATTTGTAGGGGTTCTCACCCCTGAAAAAGATTAGGCAGGGCTGAGAAAGTCATACCGTATACCAGGCGATAGGGATTGGCTTGAAAAATCGGGTAACGCCCGCCAAACCCAGGCCACCAGTGTCAGACAGTAGCAAAGCATCAGACAGTAGCAAAGCATCAGACAGTAGCAAAGCATCAGAGGTACAGGATGAAAACAAAAGATATTATACCTGTTTATAAAACCATCGAGGAGCTTCACGCGGCCAATGGCGTGCACATACCCGTGAATATCCCGGGTTTTATTGCTTTTCCGTTCTGGGAAACCTATCCCAGCGCCAAGCCGTTTATGCCCCCCTATAAGAAATTGTTTTACCAGCTGGTATTGATGGAAGATGGGTCGAAGGCGGAGTTTTCGCTCAATACCCAGCAGGTGAAAGACCCGGTGAACATACTGTATTTCAACGGGCCGGGGCACGTGTATTCCTACCGCAGGGGCGATCGTCAAAAAGGCTTCCTTGTTTACTTTACCGATGAGTTTATAAGCCCGCTCTACAAGCAGGTGGGCACCCGGTTTCCGTTCTTTAAAATAACCGAACTCAATCTTTTGTCGCTGACGGGCGAAGAAACCCAATCGCTGCGACTACTGCTGGAGATCATCGTAGCCGAGCAGCGGGCATTTGCGCCGGGTCAGTTTGCGCCGGGCCGGGTCGAACTGGTGCGGCACCTGCTGGCCGCCCTGCTGCTCAAGATCAAAGCCATCTATCAGACCAAGACCAGCCGCAAGGCGGAATTTTCCCGGTCTGAGTACCTGACAGACCGGTTTGAGCAACTGGTTGACAATTACTACCTCGACCACAAAAGCGTGGAAGAGTATGCGGCTGTTTTGGCCATCACACCCGGTTATCTGAGCGAGGTGGTTCAGCTGCACCTGGGCACAACCCCCAAATCGATCATCAACCAACGGCTGGCTTTCGAAGCCAAAAACATGCTCTGTTACAGCCAACTGACCATTTCCGAGATTGCCTACCAACTGGGTTTTGCCGATCCGACCAGCTTTGGCAAGTTTTTCAAAAAAGAAACGCGCCATACCCCTTCCCAGTTCCGCCAGCAACGGGTATGAATCGTGCTTTGCCCAAGGTCTGTCCCATGGATGGCAGATGAATAGAACCTTAAACAAATAAAAAATGATACCGGTAAACAGGAGGGTGAGACGTTTTTACAGGCCTTTGTTTTTGCCCGGGCAAATGAATACCAATGGGCAGCTCATTGCCGGCGGGCAGCTCGCCTGACGAGCCGTGGCAGCGTTGGTCAAGGGTTGAACCGATTTGAAAGATCGAACCGGCTCGAACCAATCATACCTGGCGGCGGCTGGCCGCGGGCCTGTGAAGGTGTTGCCACCGGCGGCAATTGTATCCTTATGGATTGCATCCTTATAAGAAGAAAAGTGTACCCAACTTGACAAAACATTCCTATCAACACCTCAGATGCAAAGAAGACAAGCATTACAAACCATCGGAGCAGGTACGGTTGCGGCCGTAACCGGACTGCTGAGCTCTTTCCAGGAAAGATATACCAAGGAGCTGAAAACAATTTTGCTCGTATCCGGATGGCAGGATGTCAACATCGGCGACATTGCCCACACGCCAGGCCTGTTGCATGTGTTTGACACGTTTTTCCCCGGAGTGGAAGTTATTTTATGGAAAAAATCAACCGGCGCCGCCGTGCAGGAATTGCTGCATACTTACTTTCCCCGTGTGCAGATTGTATACGGTCAGGTGGATGAAGGGAACAAGGTGGACAATGCCCAGGTAAAAAAAGCCATTGAAAAGGCCGATCTGATGGTACACGGTTCGGGGCCTTCGGTGGTAGGCATTGCTCAACTGCAGGCGTGGATTGGCGCTGTAGACAAACCTTACGGAATTTTTGGAACGACCATTCAAAGCATTGATCCGGCCTTGAAGGCAGTGCTGAAAAAGGCTTTGTTTGTTTACACGCGGGAAACGGCTTCGTTACAGGTGCTGGCCAGGGAAGGGATCACGGGCAAGCATGTTGCCTTTGCGCCGGATGCAACTTTTTATCTGAATATTTTCAACCACAAAAAGGCGGAAGCGTTTCTGGCCGAAAACGGGTTGGAAAAAGGAAAATACATCTGCGCCATCCCCCGCCTCCGTTACACCCCCTACCATCAGTTCTCGGCCGTGAACTGGACCCAGGAGTGGATTGACAAGGTTACCAGGGTCAACGAGCAGCACAAGGAGGAAGATCATGCCAAACTCCGGCAGGCGATGATCCAATGGGTACGCCGGACGGGGAACAAAGTTTTGGTTTGTCCGGAAATGACCTATCAGGTTGAGCTGTTGGATGAGTTGCTGATCGACCCTTTGCCTGAGGACGTAAAACCCTTTGTGGTCAAGCGCGGCTATTGGTTAACCGATGAAGCGGCGGGCGTATACGCCCGCGCCCACAGTGTCCTTAGCTTTGAATGCCACTCGCCCATCATGGCCGCGGCCAGTGGCGTGCCTTTCCTTTACTTGCGCCAGCCCGAAGATACCATCAAAGGCCAGATGTATTACGACCTTGGCTTGGATGGGTTCATCTTTGAGATCGACCAGACGACGGGCGAGCAGATCGCCCAGAGGCTGGAGCAGATTTGGGGACACTATCCGAAAGCCAAAATGCAAATCAGAAACCGCCTGAAGGCAATCAGGGCAATCTACCGGCAGCGGACAACATCCATTGAAAAACAACTGCAAAACCAACCCGGACAGGCCAAGGGATAATCACCTGGCAAGAACTTTGCCTGGACTTCCACATTTCAAGGCTTCCACATTTCAAGGCTTCCACATTTCGGTACTGGCCGACGATGGTCGCCAAAAGGGCCATCGTCGGTCAAGACCGGAAATGTCTTGACTGCCGGGTCGTGGCGCTGGCAGATTTTCATTAACCGCCACTACCACCGGCGTTGCGATTTGATTGGCAGGGTCCAACCTCTACAGTTTGAACCCGGTTACAGTTTGAACCCGGTTTGCGAGCTGAGAATACCAGCCGCCGTGGCAACCGACAAAGGTTTAACCAGATAACCCCGGACAAAGTTGAACCTGATTGCAGCAAACTGGTCGGAGGCAAGCGTGGAGCTGGATAAAACATAGATCTGAAAGGCTATTTTTTCGCCGGCCCAGCATTCTTCCAATGCCTTTAAAAAGGCCAAGCCTCCCATCTGAGGCATGTTCAGATCCAGAAAGACCAGATCGGGCTGCTCTTCAGGTTTGGTGCAAAGCAAAAAGTCCAACGCTTCCTTTCCTGTTTTCCGGAAAAGGGTCTGGCCAGAAAAATGGGCGCGTCTGAGAATTTTGTCAGTGATGAACCGGTCAATCTCCGAATCATCAACGACCAGGATTCTTTGGGGGTAACTAAAATCTTTGCTCATACAGATTAAAAGGCTAATGTGAACAATTGTACTCGTACTCTTTGCCGATTTTAGAATGGTGGCGGTTTGGTTGCCGTTAACGGCCAGGTTGAAACCCGGGACTCGGGTAAACTGGATTAGTACAATTTAAATTTTTTATCTGCCAGTAACCCATTGCCAGTAACCCATTGTCCGGATCGATCGCTTTCAGTTTTCATTTGCGATGGCAATTCAACCGGATGCCTGCCTGGGTTTTGAAACATCCGATGGCTGAAAGCATTCTATTGGCTGAAAGCATTCTTTTTCCGACAGATCTGCCACACGATGCCCCAGGTATGCACTGCCTGGCTAGCCGACCGCGGTTGATACACGCAAGGCCGCCGGCTAGCGAACCAGGGTGATGCTGCCCGTTTTTGACATGCGCCCACCCGGTTGGCTGAGCGGGTAATAGCTGATCACGTAATAATAGACACCCTCGGGCAAAGGCCTGCCGTTCAAGACGCCTTCCCACCGGTTGGCGTAGCCCTTCTGCTCGAATACTTTGCGGCCCGTCTGGTCGTATATGGTGACCGTGGCGTCGGGATGGTGCTCGATATTGACAATTTCCCAGTACTGGTTGTCCGGGTCCCCGTTGGGCGAGAAAGCATTGCGGGGGCGCAAATCGTTTGCGATAGCCACCGGGCCGGCGGGCAGGATGGTAATAATCAGTTCGCGGTTGGTAATGCCGTCGGTGGCCGTGATCTTTACCCTCACCGGTGAGGTCGGCACCGGGCCGGTGGCAACGATGCTAACGGTGCTGTTGCCACCGGCTGTAACGGTTGCCGGATTGAAAGTGGCGGCCATACCAGCCGGCAAGCCCGACACGGACAGACTGACCGGAGAACTGAAGCCGGCCGTCGGCACTACGTTGACAGTGGCCGTGGCCGTGCCTGCCGCCGTGAGCATTAACTCGGCGGCGGTGCTGGTGATGGTAAAGCTGCCAGTCGGCTGGCTGACAACCGGTGGGACAACCATCAGGTCAAGGTTGGTCTCTTTGGTTGCCCCGCCGCTGGTGCCTCGAATGGATACCGCGTGGCTTCCCTGCTTTGCGTTGGGAGCAGCTTGCAAGGTAAGCGTGCTTTGCCCGCTGCCCGTCACAGTGGCCGGTGAAAAAACACCGGTGATGCCAACGGGCAGGTTTATGGCGCTCAAAACTACCTGCTCTGCCAAACCGCCCGTAATTATCACCTGAACGACCATGTTCGCACTGTTGCCGGCAGTTACAGTGAGCGTGGCCGGGGCCTGCAAAGCGAAACCGGCTGGCGATGGTGTGGCGCTGACTGTCAATGCGATGGTGATTTCTTTGGTTGCCGAGCCTCCCACGCCCCTGATGGTGACCAGAGTGGTGCCGGTTGCCGTCCCGCCGGCCGCTTCGAAGGTGAGCGTGGCCGAACCTGTGCCCCTCAGGGCGGGAGCCGAGAAAACGGCACTTACGCCCGGGGGAAGATTGATCGCGCTCAGGGCCACACTTTCGGCAAAGCCGCCCGAAGCAGTCACTTCTATTGTGGTCGAAACCTTGCCACCAATTGTCACGCCGAGCGTCGAATCAGGACTTTGCAGCGAAAAATCGGCGACGGCAGGCGGCCTGGCAACCGTCAAGGCCAGCGCTGTTTCTTTGGTTTTGCCGTTGTTGCTACCCCGAATGACTACCGGGTAGCTTCCCGCCGCCGCGTTTGCATCAACCTGGAGGGTAAGCGTGCTTTGCCCGCTGCCCGTCACAGTGGCCGGTGAAAACAGGGCACTTACGCCCGGGGGAAGATTGATCGCGCTCAGGGCCACACTTTCGGCAAAGCCGCCCGAAGCAGTCACCGCAACGGTAGCCTTGCCGCTGCCCCCGGCCACCACACCGACCGCGGGTGTCAGGTTTTGCAACGTAAAATCGGCAGCCGGCAATGCGCCGGTAATTGTCAGGACAAGTATGACCTGCCTGGTTTTAGCGCCGCTGGTGCCCCCGATGATAAGATTATAGGTGCCAGCGGATACGGTGGCGGCCACTTGGAGGGTAAGCGTGCTTTTTCCACTGCCCGTCAGCGAAGCTGCATCGAAGCTGGCAGTCACACCCGTCGGAAGGCTGCTCACCGCCAGCCAAACCTGGTCTGCAAAGCCGTGCAATGCATTGACCGTAACCTCACCCGTTTTTGATGCGCCTGCCTGAATGGACAGCGTACCGGGAGTGGCGGCCAATGTGAAGTCGGCACCGACGAGAATCGTGTTTGCCTTCGATTGGGTGAGGGTGCCTTGCTCGTCGGTAGCCACCACTTTGACTTTGTACACACCCGCCGGTACTTGCGGCCAGCTGAATGCGCTTGCTGTGCAGGAGGCAACCTCTCCCAATTTCACATTGCCTTGGTAGAACTCCTGCTTGACAATCTTCCGCCCGGCCGTGGCTGCATCAGTGGTGAAAACCACCGTCGCCCCCGCCTCGAACTGTTGCTGGTCGGTGGGGGTGAGCAGTTGCACTGGCTTTTTTCCGGTCGGAGCCGGGGCGGGGGCGACGCTGATGGAGTTGATGCTGCCGGCCGGCAGCACACCCGTGCCGCTTTTGATAGCCTGCACCCGCAAACCGTGCAAGCCGACCTGGAGGAAGACCGTGTCAACGACTACGCTCTGGGCGCTTACCGGAACAGTGATCGTCTTGCCGAACGGGGCGCCGTTGATGAATGCTGACATTTGCCCGTCCGGTTTGGAATTGGAAAGGTTCATGCTCACCGCGTAGTAACCCGCCTTGTCGGTACGCAGCAGGTAAACATTGTAACGGGCCGTATTACCGTTCAGGGTTGGCAGATTGTAGCTAAACACATTTTTTTGAAACTGTGGCTGGTTGCCCGCAATGGTGGTCACACCGGCGCCGGCCACCACATGGCAGTTGGTGATCGTTTGCTTACCGGCCGCGTTAAGCTGGTCGATCGCCTGCAGTTTTGGCGCGTTCACGCCCCGGTTGGGCTCATCGGTGTATACGTTTGGGATCGCCCGTGACCATGGTCCGGTTCCGGCCGAGGTAAATACCATGAAAAGGTCAAGACCGGCCTGTTGGGCAAGCTGGTGGGTGCTGACCTCGGCGCCCTTCGAGCGCGGATCGATGTTGGCTGCTTTCGTGGTTGCGGTTTCGTTGCTCACCCCGCCCAGTATGTTGCCTCCCATCTGAAACCCTCCCTCGTAGGCCGCATCGTACAAGCCGTAGGCCCTTGCCATGGCCACGTCCTTTTTGATCGAATTGGCAAATTTGGTATTGAGCCCCGAATCGTACATGGCATCGACCGAATTGCCATCAATCTTGTTGAGCGTGCTGTAGGCGCCCCCTCCCCCACCCCAGAAATAATAATTGACCGGGTGCGGGGTGGCCACGTGCTTTATCCCGTCGCCGTTGTTGTAATAGTTGTCGATGAAGTCAAGCCCGGTGGTGCCCGTGTTGTTGGCGTCTCCGTATTGCCACATCAGTACCGGCCGGACGCGGCTCATCATCTGGCAGTCACCGAACTCGGCGCGGAAAATGTTTGAGATTTCCAGCAAACGGTTGGCCACCCGGCGCATGCCCAGGGTAAACTCACTGCTCGTACCGTCATAGTTGAGCGGAGAACCTTTGGCCACCTCGGCTTTGGCCAGGTCTATGTTGTGCTTGTATTGGGCAAAAAGGGAGTTCCAGACCTCATTGCTGTATTCGATGTAAAGCTTGCGGTCCGGGTTGAGATTGTTGTTGAACAGTTTGGCCACCTGCCTCACGTAATCGTCATCGGCTCTGGCCGGTATGTTGAGCCACAGGTCCTTGCCCGTCTGGTTGGCCAGTTGGATGGCATGTTCCAGGGCACCGCCCCTGCCCTGCCAGCCGTAACCTGGCGCTGGGGGACCGGCGTTGGTGGCGTAGTCGGGCAGGGTCCGGTCGGACCATTTCTCCTGCAGGTTGCCATTGGTGGCCAGGTAGTCCATCAGGCGGATAACCGAAAAGCGGTCCAGGTATGTTTTAAACTGATCGGTAAAAGTGGTATCGGGCGGATAGCTGCTCGTCGCTCCTGGCTTGATAGGGCGCATCAGGCGGATGTTGGTTACCCCTGAGTTCAACGGGCTGGTTGGCGTACGGCGGGTTTTGGTCAAGTCGAGTATGAAGGTCTTTTCTTCGGGGTCGGTCACAATTACATCAGCGGTGGTGGTATTGGTGGCCGGGTCGTAAACCGGGTTGGCCACCGTGCCGGCAATCCCTGAGACTTTCACCACCGCCTGCCCGGTCAGGTAGAGTTTGTAGGTACCGTGCAAATTGCTTTGTTTGGCAACAATCACATTGGCATCCTGCAAAGGCCAGCCCTGGGCATTGAGCGGGACCAGGTTGCAATTAAAGCAGCCGTATTCCCACTTGTTGCGAGAATCCTTGAAAGCATCGGCAAACACAAAATCGCTGCAATAGTAGCAGCTGTGCTCAATGTTGATCCCAATCTGGGCTTTCTGGGCAATGGCTTGCTTTGATAAGAGCAGGATCAGCCAAAGCAAGACAAGTGTTCCCCACGGATGCAGACCGACTGCCGGATGCAGACCGACTGCCGTTCGGTTTTGGATGTCTGTTCGGCACAGGTACCTGCATGATGGGCCAACGTGCGCGTTTGTTGATTGGGAAAGCATTTTTATGACGTTTTGATGGTTGGTTATTCCACAATGAGGGTATTGATCCAAGTGTCTTCAAAGCCGGGGGTTTGGCGTAGTTGCATCCACATGGCCCTGGCCTGGTCTTCGTTCTCGGAACGCAGCACAAATACGTAATTGAACCGGGTGGCCGAGCTGTATTTGAACTCAGCCGAGGAAAAACCGTTCTCCCGGAGCTGTTTGACGTAATTGACCGCGTTCTCGCGTATGGCAAACGAGCCTACCACCACGTAGTATCCTTTGTTGATCTCCAGCGGGGAACCGCTGTCGGTAGCCTGAATGGTATGCTTTGAGCGCTCAAAGTTGGCCTGGTCGGCGATGCGGTCCGTCTCACCGGGCCTGGTGGTGTCTGCTTCCTGGTTGCCCGGCGCGGAGCCGGTTGCGGCGGGCACAGTGTCGTTGCGGTTGAAGGCCAGCCAGCCCGGACGGTGTGTTCGTTTGGGTTTTTTTTCCTTTTTGGACGGCAGGGACCGGCCGGTCCGTTTGTTTTTTCCCCGGCCTTTTTCCCTGGCCTGATAACGTGGGCTATGGCTGGTGGTATCGCTCATGCTTTGATTTGCCTGGGCGGCTTCTTGCTGGGCGGTTTTCTTTTCCTGGGAATTTTCCTGGGAATCTGCCGGCTGAGGCGGTTTGACAGTTGCCTTTTTCTTTGGCAGTGGAGCGGGGTGATACCAGCTTGGTTTTTTCTGATGCCGGGGCGGGTGGCTCTCGCGTTTTTTTTCTTTCCCCATCCGAAGGCTTACAAGCAACCCATGGGTGGCATTGCCGGGTCCGCTGCTTTTGCCCGCGGCAAATGCGTACGCATACCCCAGGCTGAAGGCCTGCTTGAAACGCCAGCCGGCCACTGCCGATGCGGCCGAGTTAAGGCGCCAGGCCGCGCCCAGCCACAGGCTTTCCCGCCAGTAGGCCACTGTCATCAGTTGAATCTGATCGGCAAAATCACTCGATCGGTAATAAATCACCCCGGGCTCCAGGTCCAGATTCATGCCCGAAAACCGGTAACTGACCGCGACCAGTACCTGCCGCAAAGGCGCAATCGGCCGCTCAACTGCGGTAGAGGCAAGCATTCGTTTTTGTCCCAGAAGGGCAGGCAAGGCCACTCCGCCCCTGAAACCTTGGTTGTGGTAGGCAAATCCGGCGCCAACGTCCAACCAAAGCCCATGATTGCCAGCGCTGTAAAAGGCCGGGTCGGACGGTTGGGTGGCGTCGATACGGCTAAGGTCCAGGCTGGTATTGGCCGCGCCGATCCGCAAACCGGCACTGAGAAACTGCTCGCTTCCCAGCTGCAGCCGGTAAGCCGCAGTTGCCGACAAGGCATTGGAGGTGAGCAATCCCCTGCGGTCGTTGGACAACAATCCCCCGAAGGCAAGTTTACCGTTGGTGGGCAGTACACAATTGAGGGTGGCACTGACCGGCGCCCCTTCAAACCCCATCCATTGGCGGTGGTGGGAGAGAAAAACCTCCCCGTGCGTAGCAAGCCCCACTTCCCCCGGGTTATTGACCGAAGGGTTGACAAAATAGTGGCTGTACACCGGCACGGTTTGTCCCAGGGCGGTGGGGTGATTCTGCGCCAGCAGGTCCATGAGTGCCATCAGCGTCAAACGTCGGAAGATAGAAAGAACATGCTTTGCTTGGCTAAGGCGCTTCATTTTAGAAAACTGGTTGGTTACGTTTGTACACATTTCTGCCTGCAAACTTCTGCCTGCAAACTTCTGCCTGTAGGTCCGGTAGCGGATAAAACCACTCACTCAAACTGGTTGACCTCACTGCCCGTACCAGTTGGCTCCACTGCTGTCAGCTGCCACTTTACATAGTAGCTGCCACTCTGGGTGGCTACCTGCTGCCAGGTATTGCAGACTTTTATATGTTACTATTAAGTGCTTCTTACTATTAAGCGCTTCAACATATTTGGTTTATACGCAAGATACGCAAGACATGACAGGTTTTGGCGCGCGAGCCTCTGACGGTAAACCGGTTAAACCTGCCATGTTTCGTTACCTTAATCATGTGTAAGTACTTATCTTATTAGTAGGTATCTTATTGTGTATGCAATTGTGTATGCAATTATGTGTATGTAAATCGGTACGTGCATAAGAGAAGCCTGAGTAGCGCGATCTCATCGGCAATAAAACTGCCAAGCATCAACTCCGGCCGCAAATCATGTAAGATAAACAGCGGATATGGTTGCCAACTATGGATCCGACCTAAGAATCCCATCAGGCCGGCCAGCCGGTTGGACAGGCTTGTTCGGGTTGATCCGCGGGTGGAAATGATGTTATCAGCTTTTTTGTGAACAGGCCTGCAAAACAATTTTCTGCAAAGGGTGTATTTCCCGGTTGGGAAAACCACCATTCGGAATGTAATTTTTTAACGAAGAAAGGTCTGCGATTTCTTTCCTTTTCCCGGTGTTCTGTCTGTGACAGACGTATATAAGTCACTAGCCTTAAAGTAGGTCCGCTGCGGTTGTCGCACTGTCAAACCGTTACGGATGCGGATATGGAAACAGGATAAAATCAAGTGGCGCCAATGAGTTTTTGGCAAACAAGATGCCATTGGGAAAAGGCTGGAATCAACACTTTCCGCAGTCTTGCTTGATCTTTGTTGCGGGTCAAAGGTGAATTTTGGCCTTTTGGCCAGTGCCGGTTGCCGCCCTTGGCAAACAAGGTTTTTAAAGGCATCCGGCCAGTTGCCCCAAACCAAGCCTGTTTTCATCCACCTGATCCCTTTCTTTCTAATGCCTTTGTTTGGCTGAAAAAGGTGGTAAGCCGAGTGATGGGCACTGGTCATCTGCGCGCGAGAAGCCGGCAAACACACTCCGCTGCCAATGGCTTGCACACGTAATGGCTTGCACACGGCTAACCTGCGCGCCAATCAATATGCGTGATTCCAACGTGCTCACATTCGGTTGAGTGAAAGAACGCGCAAACCGGACCTGATTGTGGCCAAGCCTGGTGTAGCGCAACCGTTCACGCAAGTCATGCCTGGAAAGGAAAGCAGGCTGGTATTTTGAATCCATGCTTTGTTGCATGTTGCCAGCAATGATACAAACAGACGCTTGCAAACAGGCTTTTCAGACCAAAATCAGAAGGTGCACGTTGAAAAAGCCCGTAAACCATTCGATAAAAGCAGCCTTGTGTCAAATGGCAACAAGTAGATGGCAACAAGTAGATGGCAACAAGTAGATGGCAACAAGTAGATGGCAGCAAGTAGATGGCAGCAAGTAGATTGTAGTAAGTAGATTGTAGTAAGTAGGTCGCAGTCATATGAAGCGGATCATACAAGTGGCACCGGCCATTGCCTGGCAGAAAGGTCGGGAGAAAACCTGGGTGCGTGACATTGCAAAAAACAATCATTGGAAGCATTTTTGAACAAAAATGCAAATCAGCTGTTTGAGGCAGGACAGTTGTTTGTGGAACGGTTGCCCTGGTTGATCGCCTTTACACCACCGCAAGCCGGCCCATGCTTGCCGCGGCGGTTGTCAGGCCTTTGCCTTGGTTCTTATTCATGATTCCCACTCATGATTCCCTCTCATGGTTAAGCGCTTGTATTTTTCAGCTGTTGAAAATCGGTAATGCATCGATAAGCGATTTCGGGTTGGTTGCTCCCCATCCTAACCCGAGCAGTACACCACAGGATGGGCGTATACATATAATTATAAAAATTAGACATTTCGTATAATTTAGTTAATTCTTTGGTTAACTTGCCTGTTAATTGGCTGCTGTTTTACCAGTAGTCATTCCCAAGGATGTTCTCTGAAGGGAATACCAATCCTTTTACTTGAGACGGAGCTGGTTTTGGCTGGGTGAGTGATTATTTTCCATTCTCGGATTTCCATTCTAGGACTATGAACAATGATCTGCGTTCGCTACAATTGAAAACCATTTCCAATGGTTTAAGAAACGAACAGAATGAATACTCCTCACAGGCACGCGCCGAGCAGGCGAGCCAGGAGGAAATCTTATGGGCTAAATTCAAAGCGGGAAATTCGCTTGCCTTCTCGACCCTTTACCGTAGTTACGTACAGCTCCTGTACAATTATGGTCGGCACATTACCCCGGATCAGGAACTGGTCAAGGACTGCTTGCAGGAACTGTTCTCCGAGCTTTGGGACAAACGGGAAAAATTGGCCGATGTGCAATCGGTGCGTCATTACCTGTTCAAATCCTTCAGGCGCAAACTGATCGGTCATCTGTCCAGGGGCCGCAAACAGCTCAGTGAACACACACTTTACACTCAGTCTGATTTTCAGATCACGCTGCCCTACGAGACGGAATGCATTGATCAGCAGGCGGAAAGTGAGCAACGCAGCAAACTGCAACAGGCCATCGGACAATTAAGTAAAAGGCAGCAGGAAGTGATTTTCTTAAAATTCTACAATCAACTATCCTACAGCGACATTGCATCAGTTATGCAAATGCAGGTCGAGTCAGTCTATAATCTGATATCAAAGGCATTGGATCTGCTGCGAAAAACCTTCAAAGCCCTCGTGTGGGTGGGTGCATTGTTTTGTCAGGTATTTTTTTCCTGAGTGGTTTGATCGCATCCTACCCTTGAACCACCAGTGTTGTCCACCAGTGTTGTCCCCAAGCGATATCGAATCTTTTCCCCTGCTACATTGCCCTTCGAGCTCAAGGCCTGAGGGAACGAATACTATGGACAAATAATTGAGAAACAACGATGAGATCCCGGCCCGCTTGTGCTCTTTAACACCTGCCGGGCCAAGGATGGGACTACCGGTCGCCAGTGGAAAGCACGTGGTTTTTCAACAGGGGTCAGCCGGGAATAACGGGTGGTTATCCCGTCATTCGGACTGCATGCATCGGGGCCTGCTTTGCCACCTGACGTTTTTTGCTGCCAGACGGTTGTGCTTATTTGGCTCGTGGCATGGCTGCATGATTGGCCGCCATAGGCCAAAGTTGGGCCTGACAAACCCGGAAGCCCAACAAACCTGGAAGCCCAACACAAGAAAGACAGATTGACCCTATGTAATAAGACCCTATGTAATAAATGGAGTTTTATGAGTGTAACCAATGTCTGGCTCCACGACTGAGAAGTTGTTGCTTAGATTAGGGGTAGTTGACCACCGCTTCGGTTTTGCCAAAGCGGTGGTTTTTTTAAAGGAATTGATGGGTACATACTTGAACGCATCCGGTCCGCCAGCTGGTATCCGGTTCGGTTACCGGATATGCGCCGGTTGCTTTTCGAACTTGCCTGGCTTTGCTTTTCCAAGTGCCAGGCAGATACGCCTGCCGGCCAGGCAGCTAAGCATAGGCTTAAATATCCCTGTGCGCAAAGTCGGGCATTTTGCTTCACACCACTGAATTTTGCTTCACACCACTGAACTGACAGCGAACTTGAAAAACAAACGACTGGCCCTTTGCCACTGGCTTTGGAACCGTTTTCTGGTAGCTTCAATGATGACCCTGTTCTACCTTTCGCTGCCGGTAAACAGCAGTGGGTAACCCAGCGTTTAGAAGAGTATCTGTGCTCCGACTGCAATTCCGGTAGAACTTCCATTTGTGTGCATGCTGGGCACAGGCTTAACGTTCGTCCCGGTTGACAGCTCCAGCTCGGCCAACGCCACCTTATTCTTTTGCGTCCGGGCACGTGCGCCTGCCTCAGGAGGAAAGATCGGATGATGCACCCGCTCTTTCAAGGTTGTCGTCCTTGTTTTTTGTGCTTTGCTGCAATTGTTCTCGACTGATTGTCAGGAATTTGGCTCAATTGTATGTTTCCCCGCTAAAGACCAGGTATACTTTCGCTACAGCTCACGCCACGCCATTACCATCGATTCCTCACCACTCCCCTGCTGATTGCTAATGGCTTACACATGGACTAAATAGCGGGAATGTTAGGATCATCAGTGTAGGATCATCAGTGTAGGATCATCAGTGGGACAGTAATCGCATAGTTATGGACAGGATTTGGTAGGGCCTGCATGAAAAATCTGTTTTTCCGCCAGGTCAGGGGTACTAGTATTCCGATACCAATTATGTGCTGCTCGCTTTGATTATCGAAAAGGTTGCCGGCAAGTCCCAGCATGAAAAACTACCCTGCATGAAAAACTACCAGGAACGGATTTTTGACAAAATAAGGTTGAAAGAAACGTTCCTTGAGTTTTATCAGCCGCCCAGGGGTACAGCGCCCGTCTCTTATCCGTACCAGGATACGATGTCACTTGAAAACACCAATACTTCTTTTGACTGGGGTGGAGGCGGGCTTGTTTCCACCGCTGATGACCGGAACAGGTTCATCCGGGCGTTGGTAGAGGGTCGGCTGTTTGCCAATAGACAAATGCTGGCCCAGATGCTGGCTTATGCATCCGGAAACCACCGCCCGCTTCCGGCTGGGGGCCCGCCAAAGTGCTTACGGGCCGGGTATCCGCCAGCTGCATAGCGGTAATTTTACTTTCCTGGGGCATAGCGGCTCGTGGGGCTGTCTGGTTTACCACGATCCGGCAGAGAATGTAAGTATCTGTCTGACGGTGAACCAGGCCAGTCACGGCGGCAAGCTTGACCGGTTGTTTACCGATGTGATCCCGCTGCTCGAAAAGCTGCAAAGAAAGTAAGCGATAATCGCGCTTGCCGGACTGGGGTTTGCGCCGCTGGCCACCCTGGCGGCGTTTTACTTGGAAAGGCAGGTTTTCGCATTTTTGACGATCCTATCTTTTTACTGATCCAGATGGTAGCCAATATCTCAGATGGTAGCCAACAGCTTTGTTTGTTCTGTCCGGAAAGGGCCTTTCGGTTACCATCGGTTTCAATCAACCTGATCTGCCTGAGTCATCTTGACTCTGTTCTGAAACGTTACGTTATCCCCCAAGGCGGCGGGAATGATAAACCAATGTTAATTCGCGCCCTGGCACCTGTGCTGAAAGATCAAAAACGGCAACCCCTTTTGTACCGGGCCAGGTTGGATTCTTCAGCGTAAGTTTCCGCGCCTGACTCCCAAAGGCACTGATTCGCTGATGTTTCCGAAAAAACGCCGATTCTTTCCCGGAAATGGACTACCTGCCCTTTCCGGGAACGATTACCTTTGTATTGTCGAGAAAGCAAGGTCACAACAGCTGGCAAGGGTACAGCTGGCAAGAGTACGGCTGGCAAGGGTACGGATCGAGCGGGGACAGGCCTGTCTGCCTGTAATCGAATGTACTCCTTTGGCAGTCATCCTTGTTCAGTCATCCTTTGGCAGGTAGTATTTATCAGGCACACCAATTCAAAAACAGGCATCAGGTTGCCAATTCGTGTCCTGGAAACAACGCTGGCCGTTGCCGTTTTGGTCAGTATGGGTGCTTGTGACAAGGATGAGGATAAGACAACCTGCTTACCCTGGAAAACAAACTTTACCTCAGCCGGCCTGTACCCGGAAGGATTTGCGTATGGGGAAAAGCCAACCGGTTTCTGGTCTGTTCCATTTTCCGGTCTGTTCCATTTTCCGGTCTGTTCCATTTTCTGGTCCGCTCGATCGCCGAAGGCGAGGTGTACGGCCTGCAACCGGACGGCTCGGTCCTAAAATTTATCACCGGCACGCGCCTGGTCGTTTCGGAGGGCATCAAGGCCCCGCGCAACCGGGTTGGTGTGGCTGGTGGGGATGTGAAAGCGGGTAAACGCAGCAGCGCGGCAATGGGCTTTGTGACCAGCTTGACCGGATTTACGACCTGCAGAACGGCGCGCCTATTTGCTTTGTTGTCCTGGGCGAACCAACGCCTGGTCGCCAGGGCTGGCAGTTTGTAGGAGCGCGAACCGGACGCTGCCAGGCTGCACTTGCTGCAGGCGGCGCGCAAGTGACCAAAAAGATTATCATCATACGTTTTCAACTCGTTATCCATCATTTAACCTCATTGCTAAACAATAACATGAAAATCGGAATCATCGGAATCGGTAACGTAGGCAGTGTGTTGGGCAAACGCCTGGCCGCACTGGGCCACCAAATCACCTACGGGGTAAAAGACCCATCAGCCGAGAAGGCAACCCGACTCGTGGCCGGTACCACCGCCAAAGCCGCCACGGTCAGAGAAGCGATTGATGCCTCCCAGGCTATTCTGCTGGCCGTGCCTTGGGAAGCGGCCGGGCAAATAACCGCCTTGATCAAAGACCAACCGGGCAAGATCATCATTGACTGCACCAATCCGTTGCTTTACAATACCGGCTTTAAAGAGATGGCCGTTGCCAACACCACATCAGCCGCCGAAGAAATCGCCCTGTGGGCGGGCAGTACGCCGGTGGTAAAGGCGTTCAATACCACAGGATCGGCCAATATGGAAAATCCCGACCTCAACGGCCAGAAAGTGACCATGTACATAGCCGGCGACGATGCGGCGGCAAAGGCTGCCGTGAGCAAGCTGGCCGAGGAGCTCGGATTTGCACCGTTCGACACCGGCGCGTTGTACACCTCGCGGTTTCTGGAATCGCTGGCCTCGCTTTGGGTGCATACGGCTTACGTGTTGGGCAAAGGCCCCGGATTCGCCCTTAACATTGTCTCCCGCTGATCGACGTGGAAACCGGCCTTTTTTATCAACTGCCCGTTTCAAACGGTCAGCAGGCAGTCACCCGCTACCACCAAACGCTACAGCAGGTGGCACTGGCCGACGCGCTTGGGTACCACAGCGCCTGGTTTGCCGAGTTTCACTTTGCCGAATCGTTTTCGGCCCTGCCCTCGCCGTTTGTTTTCATGGCCGCCGCCGCCGTCCTGACCAGGCGGATCCGGTTGGGCACGGCAGCAGTGATCCCGGCGCTGCACCATCCGGTCCGGTTGGTGGAAGAAGCGGCTATGCTCGACCTGCTCAGTCACGGACGGCTTGAACTGGCCCTTGGCCGGGGCGGCATTGAATGCCACTTCCGGGGTTATGGCGCGGATGTGGCCCAACGTGGCGAAAAACTGCTTGAAGCCCTGGCCTTTTTGAAGCAGACCTGGCACATGGCCAATCCGGTGGATGCGAACGCGGTGAAAACGCTACCGCTGGCCGACATTGCGCCGCTGCCGTTGCAGCAGCCGCACCCGCCGGTTTCCATTGTGGCAAACAGCGTGAGTACAGCCTGTTTCGCTGCCGAGTACGGCTACAATTGCATCATCAATTCAGTCGTCAATCCGCTCACGCAAGGATTTTACGAAATCGGCCACTCCTTTCACCGCAGCGCGGCGGCAGGCCACCTGTCGGCGGTGATTCCGGTGCTGATCACCGAAAACAGATCGGCACTGCACCAGGTTCGCCGGAGCTTTCTCAAATACCTGGGTGCGTACGGGGGCTCCTTCCCCGAACTGGCAGGCAAACTGGGTGTGAGCGGCACGGCCGCCGAATGCGCCGACCAACTGGCGCAGATCCGGCATCGGGCGGGGCTGCAACGGGTGATAGCGTGGTTCAATCCGGGTGGGCTTGTCAGCCACGAACGGATAAAGGCTTCCATGGCGCAATTTTCGCAAGCCGCCGGTGATCACATCGGTATCCTGTAAATACCTGATTTGCCACCTACTTAACTTGCCCACTTACTTATACTTGCCACATAACTCATTTATGAAAACATACGTAGTGTCAGGAGCCTCCGGAAAAACCGGCATGAAAGTGGCCCAACTGCTGTTGCAACAGAATCTGCCCGTTCGGGTGATCAGTCGTAACCGTGCCAATGTGAAAGACCTTGAAGCCCGGGGCGCCCAAGTTGCCGAAGGGAACACTGACGATGTGAACTTTCTGAACGCGGCCCTCAAGGATGCGCAGGCGTTGTTTGCCCTCATTCCGGTGAATGCAAAATCGGCCGATCACAAAGCCGATCAAACCGGTCATGTCCAGGCGTTTGTCCAGGCACTGTCCGCATCGGGAGTCACACATGTGGTCGGTCTGAGCAGCTACGGCGTATCACTGCCGGGCGACTGGGGCATTGTGTACGGATTGCGCAAAATGGAGGAGGCTTTCGGAGCGCTGCCCAATCTGAACACGATGTTTCTCCGGGCCAGCTATTTCATGGAAAACACGCTGGGGCTGGTTCCGGTTGTGAAAAATGCAGGCGTGATGGCGGCACCGGTAAAAGCGGCGCTCTCATTCCCGGCCGTAAGCACCGGTGATATTGCCCAGCGGGCGGCTTTTCACCTGAGCCGACTCGATTTCACTGGCAAAAACGTGGAGAACCTGCTCGGCCCCCGTTTGGTTACTTACCCCGAAATTGCTTCGGTGTACGGCCAGTCGGTGGGCATTGCCCATCTGGCTTACAGGGAAGTGTCCTACCAGGAGTTCAAAAATGCGTTGGTCAACGGGGCGGGCATGTCCGAAAACATCGCCGATCACTACGTCGAATTTACCCGCCAGATGAACCAGGGCCACGTATATTCCGGCCTGACAAACGGTACTCCGGACCTGACGCCTACCGATATCGGCGATTTTGCCGCTGTTTTTCAAAGGGCCTACGCTTCTTGACGCAAATACTGTAACATAAACACTGCAACGCAAATACTGTACCGGTTTTGTTGGTAACCAACCGCCACTCTGATTCGCATTCATTGGCAATCGCATTCCTGGTTGCCCAGTGGTCAACTCCGGGCCGGGTTTGTCGGGTTTATATGTGGGATTTTTTTGAGGGGTCTCAATCAAGCACGGGTTTGGCACCATTCCAAACGGTGCCGTCTTTGACACATCGGAAGCCAATGTGTGACTGCCCACTGTCAAAGGCGGTTGCCTGCCGGGCACTGGGCCGGTAATTCGAACAATAATCATCGGCGCACAAGTACGATCCTCCTTTGGCAACATGCTTGACCATGCCCGTTTCGGATGGATCATAGGTTTGTCCGGCACCCTTGGGATTGACCGTCAGCGCTTTTTGATGGGCTAACCGCTGGTAATAATTCACATCATACAAGTCACTGGTCAGTTCCCAGACATTGCCAATCATTTCATACAAACCATACTTGTTGGGAGGAAAAGATTTTACCGGGGCAGTCGAGGCAAATCCGTCCAGGGCAATATCGCTGCTGGGAAAACTACCCTGAAAGACATTGGCGTTGAACCTTCCGGCCGGCGCCAGGTCCTTTCTCATCTCAAACGGTTCGGATGCTTCGTTCTGCCGCGAGGCGAATTCCCATTCGGCTTCGGTGGGCAGGCGTTTTTTTGCCCATTGGCAATAGGCCACCGCATCTTCAAAGGCAATGTGTACCACCGGATGATTCCATCTGTTTTTCAGCGTGCTCTGAGGGCCTTCGGGATGGCGCCAGTTGGCCCCCCGAGTCCACGACCACCATTGGGAAACATCATTGACCAGTACGGCTTTGGCCGGCGGGGTGAATGTCAAAGATCCGGCTACGAGCATACTGTCGGGCGGTTTGGGTGTGCTGGGCGGAAGCTGTTTTTTGATTTCTTCCCAGTCCGGTTTGCGCTCGGCAACGGTCAGGTAACCGGTCGCATCGGTGAATTCCTTGTACTGGGCATTGGTCACCTCGGTTTGGTCCATCCAGAACCCGTCCACTTTTACCTTATGGGCCGGACGCTCATGATCATAAGCCCCCGGCTGGTCGGTGCCCATGATAAATTCGCCTCCGGGTATCCAGACCATTCCTTCTATTGGGGCAAGGTCTTTTATTGGGCCGGTGATTTTTTTTTCTGCAGGCGCGCCGCACGAATGCAGCAGGATCCAAAAGCCAATGAATTTAATAATCAACCGCTTGTTCATAGGGATTAAATTGAAATGTTGAACTAGAACAATGACGTGCCTGATGGCATAATCATGAGGATGAACACTCATCCAAGGCTTTCATTGCCGCAATCCTTGGACACCTGTAATACTGGCAGTGTATCACCAGGCAAGGTGCCACCAGGCAGTGCTGGATAGCCGGCCAGCTGTGCCCGTAGTGCAAAAGAGCCGGGCCGGTGGCAGATCTCATCACTGCTGGTGTTTTTTTGGACTGACCTTGCGGCAGGTCGGCAAGGCGGCAGGACCGGTCCTCAAGGGCAAATCATTTTCACCAAGCGGCGTCTTGGGACACGGAGGATGGTTTTGGCAGCATTCCATCGGAAAAACCATTTTGTTACGGCAGACGGATTGTTACGGCAGACGGATTGTTACCGCAGACTGAGCTTTTTAAGGCGGCCTGTTGGCAATGCATTCCTATTACTGTACCTTTGTGCTGCCCTATCGTTACGATAATTTGGCCAACCTTAAATCCAAGATGCAATCCAACTGCCTTGGAAACGGCTAATTGCCACGGCTAATTGCCACAACCTGCATGCAAAGTATCCTCTAAACCACCTGTCCGGAAAAGCACATGGATCAGATCAGACTTTTTTTCAGCCGGTTGACCGACATTGACGACGCTTCCTGGAATTTGTTCAAAGCCTCGCTTGAAACGTGGCGGTTCGAACGCAAATCGCAGGTTTTGGCACCGGGGCAAATCTGTGATTTTGTGGGTTTTGTCGAGTCGGGCGTCTTTCGCTTTTACTACCTGAAGGACGGTGGGGAAAAGGTAACCGCATTCTTCTTTCCGGATGAATTCCTAAGCAACTACCGAAGCTTTCTGACCGGCCAGCCCTCGGGGCATTTTATTGAATGCCTCCAGGAGGGAACCGTCTGGGTAGTGCGCAAAAGCGATCTGGAGCGGCTGTTTGAAACCAATGCGACCATTCACAAGATTGGCCGCCTGATGGCCGAACGGCTCTATCTGATGGTAGCCAGCCGTCTGGATAGTTTCCTCTACGATACACCCGAGGAAAGGTATTTGGCCTTGCTTGACAAAGGATCAAGGCTGGTCCAGGCCATTCCGCAATACATGCTGGCCTCCTACCTGGGCGTAAGCGCCGAGACGCTGAGCCGGATCCGAAAAAGAATCATGACCTGACCGCTTCTTGACGATCGTCAATGCAATGTCCAATGTCCTGTTTTAGTTTTGTCCGGTCACAAAATCAAACACAGACAATGAAACGAATCATTATTGGCGCATGGATCATCTGGTCGGCTGTCCCCGTTTTTGCGCAATCAGAAAGCCAACAATCTCAAGGCGAGCGGCCCGGGCACCGTTCCGGAATCGAAACCGATCTGTTATGGCCTGTTTTTCCAGGTGCTTTCCGGGCCCATTTCACCCGTACGCTCTGGCAAAAGGGGCACTGGAGGGGGGACGCCATCGCGGGTTTGAATGTTGATTTTCCGGTAAACAGGGATACCGAGGGCCGCTTTGCCGACTATAGTATCGCAACCGGTTACCGGCAATATTTTTGGCGGGGACTGCATGTGGAATTCAGCCAGACTACCGGTCTTGGTGTGCTGGAAAAGCATGTTGCCACCGGCAGGGACTACCGCAGTTTTGACTGGCTGGTCTCGGCCTATACCGGCTACAGGTTTTCACTGGGAAAAGGCGGCTTTTACCTGCTTCCGCAACTGGGCCTTGCCGCCGTGCTCTACAAATCCAACCCATGGCCGATCTTTGAAGACAAGACCCTTTCCAAGCAGGTTGGCGAACGTCCTTTCCCGCTGGCTTCGGTCCGGTTTGGCTACAATTTTTGAATGCCGTTCGGCCCCGCGCCTGAACCGGATGCACAATGGCAAAGCAAGCCAGCGGCACGCCATCCGTCCGTCGCGGCAGTAGCCGACAGTTGGCAACTGCCAAAAGCGCTGTTGCCAAAAGCGCTTTTGCCGACCGAAGCGTCCGGGTACTTTTACAGGTGACTGTTAACTTCCAGGCAAGACAATCCCGGGAATGAATTTCTGTCAGGCCCAGATTCTGTCAGGCCCAAATCGTGCAAGTACGAATCTTGCAAGAAAACGATGAGATCCAGCAAAAAGCTTTCTCTTTAACAACCGAGCGGGCCCTTTGATCCCACGGCCCTTTCACCCAGGGGCAGTGGCGGCTCAAAGCTTGCTGCAGCAGGGCAGTGTGGGGCGTCCGGTAATCTATACTGTAGGTGGCTTTCGGTCTGTCAAATAGGCAGCCTCAAGCTGGTAACCTCAAGCTGGCAAGAACTCCTTTCAGGTGTGTGATTGCTTTCCCGCTGCCGCACCCGATGGGTTTTTCCGGTCTTTTGTAAAACAACTATTTCTAAACCACCATGAACGAGCTTACCCTGCATGCCAGACTTACCGAGCTGGCCAAAATGATCGACCATTCGCTGTTGCACCCGACCATGACCGACCAGGACCTTCGCCAGGGCTGCCAGCTGGCCAAAGCCTACCATACCGCCTCGGTATGCATCAAACCTTACGCGGTCACACAAGCCGTACAGTGGCTCAAGGGGTCGGATGTGCTGGTTTGCACGGTCATCGGCTTTCCGCACGGCAACAGCACCACCGAGATCAAGGTAGCCGAGACGATCCAGGCCTGCCGCGACGGGGCCACCGAGATTGACATGGTGGTCAATGTGGGCAAAGTGCTTGGTGGGGACTGGTTGTACGTCAGCGAGGAGATCAGGCAGGTCCAGCAGGCCTGCCAGTCGCACGGGGCCATCCTGAAGGTGATTTTCGAAAACGATTTCCTGCCCCAGGACAGCCACAAGATCACCCTTTGCCAGATCTGCAGTGAGATCGGGGTGGCCTTTGTCAAAACCTCGACCGGCTACGGCTATGTCAAACAATCCGACGGCAGCTACAATTACCAGGGTGCGACCGAATACGATTTGATGCTGATGCGCCGCCACTCAGCCTCCTGGGTCCAGATCAAAGCGGCCGGCGGCATCCGTACGCTCGATGATATGCTGAAGGTAAAACAGCTGGGTGTCACCCGCATCGGGGCCACGGCCACGGCTGCCATCCTTGAGGAAGCCAAAATACGGTTGAACCTCGGATCCGGATCCTCTCCTGACACGCTGCTTTCCCAAGCCGGCCAAGGCTACTGAGCGCGACTGGCCACTGAGCGCGACTGGTAGCAAAATCCCAACCGGGGGGCCTGCTTGCCCCGTACAAACGGGATTTTCAAGGTCGATGGGACGTTTGGCATTCACCAGTGGGTATGCTGCTAGTGGTATGCATGCTGAGTGTCATACAAATGCTTGGCAAAACAAACGGTTGCCGCTAGGGTCGGCCCGTCAGTCCGGACCGGGGCGAATCAACAGGGCGAATCAACAGGGCGAATCGGGCAGGCAGGAGACGAAAATGGCGTAAAAATGCCTAAGGTAAAAATGCTTGGGGTGAAAAAGCGCGGATAGGATAATATCTCTAGGATAATATCTCTAGGATAATATCTCTAGGATAATATCTCTAGGATAATATCTCAAAGCAGAATAAAAAATCAAACCCTGACTGGGTGGGTACTCAAGAACTGTAGCGGTATATGAAAGCAAATTGGTATAAGATAAGCCTGGGCCTGTTGGTTGCCATGCAAATCCAGAACGCGACCGGCGAGCTGATTCCGCTACAAGAGGTGCTCGAATCGTTCCAAAAGACACATTTGCCGGTCTCGCTGCTGCCGTGGCTGGTCATTACCAAGATTCTGGCTGCCGTTGCCCTGCTTTTGCCGGGTTGGTACCTGGTAAAAGAGTGGGCGTTTGCCGGCATTCTGATCGATATTCTGGGGGCTTTTTTCAGCTACCTGCTGGCCGGCTCCTATACGGCTACGGGCTTGTACCTGGTCCCGGCCGCGCTGGGCGTATGGGCCTTGGCCTATTACCAGTTTCGCAGGCATGCCGGTGACAGCCATTTGCCGCCCGTCCCGCACCAGAGGCTCTACCGGTGGCTTGCCTATCCTTTTGCGGTAATGATGCTTGTGCTCGGTGCGGGCGAGCTGGCCGGGAGCCAACCGGTTATGGTATCGTTGCAACGATTGGACTATCCTGCCCAGGGTATTTTCATCCTTGGATCGGCCAAAATACTGGGAGCGCTGGCAATTCTGATTCCCTCCAGACTTCTTACGTTGAAGCATTGGGCATACGCCGGATTTGCCTATGATTTCATTGGTGCGCTTTACCTTTACTTTGCAAACGGCTATTTTCTGGTAGTTGACGTGGGGTTGCTGATCGGTCTTTTGCTTTGGGAACTGCTTGCCTACAGGTTTTTTTTTAAAACGGATAAGGACGCATTTGCTTTTCACGCCGGATGAATTTTCGCCGGGCAATCTGTGTAGCGGCCAGAGGCAAACAACTGTAGCGCAAACTGCCCGGGACAGTGGGTCGGTTGTGTTTGTTGATCTTTCATCGAATTTAGCTTTCATCGGATCTAGTTTGTTTTGGATCTAGTTTGTTTTGGATTTGCCGGTACTTTCACCTGATCATACAACCCAGGATTATGGATGATTTCAAGAGTATGGATGATTTGCCCATTTGCCGCCGGCAGGCCCTGCGGCGCGTCACGCTGCTGATGGGAGGCGCACTTTCCCTGCCGGTGCAGGCGGCATTGCGGGGAGAATCCACCGGTCAAACGCCTGTCAAACTCACCCCCGAGCAGCAGTTGCTGCTGACCGAACTGGCGGAAGTAATCCTGCCCACCACCCACACGCCCGGTGCCAAAGCAGCCGGAGCAGGCGATTTTATTGTCCATGTGATCACCCATTGCACCCGTGCGGCAGACCGGGAGAAGTTTCTGGAAGGGCTGCAGAAAACCGATCCTATCAGCCGGCAGAAATTCGGGAAGGCTTTCGCGCAACTCGATGCCCCCAGGCGGGCAGAAGTGATGGATGCGCTGGCCCGGAACGAGAAGGAGTTTTTCAAGAATCTGCGGGAAATGACCATTGTGGGCTACTTCACCTCGGAAATTGGCGCCACGCAGGCGTTGGAATACCTGCCCGTGCCCGGTCGATACGAAGGCGACATACCGCTCAAGCCCGGTCAGCGTGCCTGGGCGACCTAACCCGGGTATCGGCTCGCTGTTGGCCGGATAGTCTCTGGTGAGTTAGATGAGCATAGGTGAGTTATATGAGCATAGGTGGGTTAGATGAGCATAGGTGGGTTATGGGAGCCTAAACCCGTAGTGGCCCAAATGCGATGGGTTTGCCGGACGCCTTTGTTGCCTTGCTTGTCCACGCCGGCAGTTGCTCATCCGCTTGATTGTACCAACAGTTCATCATTCAACGGTCTGTTTTCCCATTCATACGATTACTTACGCAATACTCATGCACCTGAACACAAATGCCCGCGAGCAGAATACCTACGATGCGATCGTTATCGGATCGGGTATCAGCGGTGGCTGGGCGGCCAAAGAGCTCACCGAAAAGGGTTTGAAAGTACTCATGCTCGACCGAGGCCGCCAGCTCGAGCACATCGCCGGCTATACCGAAGCGATGAAAGCCCCGTGGGAATACGACGAAGCGGGCCGGATGACCGATGGTCTGCTCCAAAAGTTCCCTCAGAAGGATCAGAAACAAGTCGAGCGAAGGGCAAACGCATCGTACTGGATGGAAAATGCCGAAAGCTCGTACCGCACCGAAAAACCCTTCCACTGGGTGCGACCCGGCATTGTAGGAGGAAAATCGATCATGTGGGGCCGGCAGACCTACCGGCTCAGCGACATTGATTTTGAGGCCAACGCCCGCGAAGGCATCGGGGTGGACTGGCCTATCCGCTACGGCGACATTGCCCCCTGGTACAGCTACGTGGAAAGGTTCGCCGGCATATCGGGCGAAAAGCTCAACTTGCCCCAGCTGCCCGACAGCGAGTTTCTGCCGCCGATGGAGATGTCGGCCATTGAGAAAGAAGTGCGCAAACGAATCGAAAAAAATTTCCCCGGCCGGGTGATGACCATCGGGCGCAACGCCAATTTGTCGGTAGCCCAGAAAATACACCTCGACCATGGTCGCACATCCTGCCAGTACCGTAACCTGTGCAGCCGGGGCTGCCCCTACGGGGGATATTTCAGCACCCAGTCGGCAACCTTGCCGGCGGCCCTGCGCACGGGCCGGCTCACCCTCCGCCCCGATTCGGTGGTAACCCAGGTACTGTACGACTCCAAGAAACAGCGTGCTTCCGGGGTGCGGGTGATTGACGCGGTCACGCTTGCCGAGCGGGAGTATTACGCCAAAGTGATTTTTGTCTGCGCCAGCGCGATGGCTTCCACCGCTGTTCTGCTCAATTCCACTTCCGACCGTTTTCCCCATGGGCTGGGCAACGACTCTGGCCAGTTGGGACACAATCTGATGGATCACCATTTCCGCATCGGCGCGGCGGGGCAGTGGGAAGGGGGCAAGGACCGTTACCATTACGGACGCCGGGCCAACGGCATCTACATTCCCCGCTATCGCAACATCGGTGCTGACAAACGCGACTACCTGCGCGGTTTTGGCTACCAGGGAGGTGGCGGACGGCAGGGCTGGCAACGGGGTGTGGCCGAACTGGCCTTCGGGGCTTCGCTGAAAGAGGAGCTGACCCAGCCGGGCCTGTGGAACATCGGCCTGGTGGCTTTCGGCGAACACCTGCCCGACTACTCCAACCGGCTTTACCTGGATACAAACCAAACGGACAAATGGGGAATGCCTCTGATCGTTTTTGACGCGCAGTACGGTGAAAACGAAAAAAAGATGCGCCTGGACATGCTCAACGACGCGGTCGAGATGCTTGAAAAGTCCGGTTTGGTCAATGTGAAGGGCTACGACAACGGTTCGGTGCCGGGCCTGGCCATTCACGAGATGGGCACTGCCCGCATGGGCCGCGACCCGAAGACATCGGTGCTGAACGGATTCAACCAGATGCATGCGGTCAAGAACGTGTTTGTCACCGACGGGGCGGCCATGGCTTCCTCTTCGTGTGTCAATCCGTCGCTGACCTACATGGCCCTGACGGCGCGAGCGGCCGACTACGCGGTGCGGCAATTGAAAGCCCGTAACTTATGATATCGCTTCACTTTCATATCGCTTCACCTGCCATTTTCCGAACCTGGACTGACAGGATTCAGATTGGGACAAACTCGACAATCCGCAATTGCCACCTATGCTTACCCGACGCACATTTGTCCATGCCGTTGCTGCGGCAACGGCTTCCGCTTTGGCTGCTCCTACTTTGGCTGCTTTAGCACCGTGGCCCTCCTCGCCCCTGCATACGCTCAAAGATTTGGGTTTCATTGCCAATATTGTGGGCAATGAACTTCAAAACGACTGGAAAGGGACACTTCAAAAGGCCGTCGACTGGGGGTTTACCGAGATAGAAACCGCACGCCATTACGGCCACTCGCCGTCAGTGTTCAGGGCCTATTGCAGGCAAATCGGCATCCGGCCCATTGGCGGCGGGATCACCATGCAACTCGAAGGTGATGCGTTGCAAGAACGCCTTGGCCAGTTGCAGGCCATCGGCGCCACGCATGCGGTGGTGTACTGGCCCTGGTTTGTGAGCGCGCCGTTTAAACTAACCGACTGCCAGCGCAGTGCCGAGCGGCTCAACCAGCTGGGCCAGGCCTGCAAAAAGCAGGGGCTCACCTTCTGCTGGCACAACCACGACAGGGAATTCGTTCCCATGGAAACGGGTCTGCCGGAAACGGGTCTGCCGGAAACGGGTCTGCCGGAAACGGGTCTGCCGGAAACGGGTCTGCCGGAAACGGGTCTGCCGGAAACGGGTCTGCCGGAAACGGGTCTGCCGGAAACGGGTCTGCCCTTCGATTACCTGATGGCCAATACCGATCCGGATCTGGTCAAATGTGAGATGGACGTTTACTGGGTGAGCAAAGGCGGCGGCGATCCGGTAACGGTGCTGCAAAAGTATCCCGGCCGCTACCGGATCCTGCACCTGAAGGACATGTCCGCCACGGCGGAGCAAACGTTCGAATGCCCCGGCAGCGGAATCATTGATTTCGGACCCGTTCTTGCCGAAGCCCGCCGTCAGGGCATCAGGCATTACATAGTCGAGCGCGACAAAATTGTTGACGGCCTTGCCTGCCTGCAAGCCAGCGGGCACTATTTGCGCAAGCTGCGTTTCTAAGCGGCTGTTTTAAAGCAAGTAAAAATCAAAGAGTCATACAAAACCTGAATACGCTGCCCTATCAGGGCTGGAACTCGACTAATATCATATTTGTGATAAAGGTCAAAATTTTGGAGGGATCTATCTGTGGAAAGATAAATTTTCAGCTGATAACCAAGATGGTTGGTTTACCAGGGTGTGCAAACGTTTGACCTCCCCCGTAATAATGTACCGCAGGGAAGGGAAGTAGAAAAAATCGGTGATTGCCTATCGC
>JAESGM010000288.1_pt1 | contig 70891 bp, 70 predicted proteins | sample 9269721 | NCBI WGS metagenome assembly JAESGM01 (sample SAMN15720920, study PRJNA650825) | algae metagenome | isolation source: Komarekiella atlantica HA4396-MV6 and co-occurring heterotrophs from... | place: USA: Theobald House, Kauai, HI | collected 2009-07-29
GAGATCAGGTTGAGGTTGAACTCGCGCTCCAGCCGCTCCTGGATGATCTCCAGATGCAGCAGGCCGAGGAAGCCGCAGCGGAAGCCGAAGCCGAGCGCGGCCGAGGTCTCCATCTCGTAGCTGAAGCTGGCATCGTTCAGGCGCAGCTTCGACATCGCCGAGCGCAGCACTTCGAAATCGGCGGCATCGACCGGGAAGATGCCGCAGAACACCACCGGCTGCACCGGCTTGAAGCCCGGCAGCGGCGTCGCGACCGGCTTCTTGTCGTCGGTGATCGTGTCGCCGACGGCGGTATCGGCGACCTCCTTGATCGAGGCGGTGAAGAAGCCGACCTCGCCGGGCCCGAGCTCCTTCACCTCCAGCATCTTCGGCTTGAACACGCCGACGCGGTCGACGCCATAGGCGGCGTTGGCGCGCATCATCCGGATGGTCATGTTCTTCTTGAGCACGCCATCGATGATGCGCACGAGCACGACGACGCCGAGATAGGCGTCATACCAGGAATCGACCAGCAACGCCTTGAGCGGCGCATCGGGGTCGCCCTTCGGCGCCGGCAGCTTCTCGACGATGGCCTCCAGCACGCCCTCGATATTGAGGCCGGTCTTGGCCGAGATCGGCACGGCCTCGGAAGCGTCGAGGCCGATCACGTCCTCGATCTGCTGCTTGATGCGCTCGGGCTCTGCCGCCGGCAGGTCGATCTTGTTGAGGACGGTGACGATCTCGTGGTCGGCATCGAGCGCCTGGTAGACATTGGCGAGCGTCTGCGCCTCGACGCCCTGCGAGGCGTCGACCACCAGCAGCGAGCCCTCGCAGGCGGCCAGCGAGCGCGAGACCTCATAAGCGAAGTCGACATGGCCGGGCGTATCCATCAGGTTCAGGATGTAATCCTTGCCGTCCTTCGCGCGGTAATCGAGCCGGACGGTCTGCGCCTTGATGGTGATGCCGCGCTCCTTCTCGATATCCATCGAGTCGAGGATCTGCTCGCTCATGTCGCGCGCGGCGACCGTGCCGGTCTGCTGGATCAGCCGGTCGGCCAGCGTCGACTTGCCGTGGTCGATATGGGCCACGATCGAAAAATTGCGGATGTTGTCGAAACTGCGGGTGCTCATGGCCGCGCAATAGCAGCGAAGCGCCTCGCGGCCAAGCGCCGTGCGCGGGGCGGCGGTCGGGGCGGCGCGGAAGCGCTTGATTCCAATATAGGAGACGATAATCTATCTTAATGTACAGCCTCGACGGAGACGGCCCGATGGGCAGGACGAGCGATGACCGCGTCGTGATCGAGCGGCTCGGAGCGGCTGCGGCGCGCTCTGCGATCCCTGCCCTCACCGGCATCCTGCGCGACACCGTCGCGAACGGTGCCTCGGTCGGCTTCATGGCGCAGAATACCGAGGCCGATTTCGAGGCCTATTGGGCGGGCGTCGCCGCCGCCGTCGCGGCCGGGCAGATCCTGCTGCTGGTCGCGCGACGGGGGGACGACATCGTCGGGACGGCGCAGCTCCACCCCGCCGGCAAGCCGAACCAGCCGCACCGCGCCGACATCGCCAAGGTGCTGGTGCATTCGGCGGCGCGCCGGCAAGGCATCGGCGAGGCGCTGATGCGGGCGGCCGAGGCCGAGGCGCTCAAGGCCGGCCGCACCCTGCTCTGCCTCGACACTGACGAGGCGGGCGCGGCGCGGCGGCTCTACAACCGGCTCGGCTGGACCGAGATCGGCACCATCCCGCGCTATGCGCTGATGCCGGACGGCAGCGATTGCGGCTCGACGTTTTTCTACAAGAGCCTGATCTGAGACGAGGCGTGAAGTTCGCCTCTCCGTCATGCTCGGGCTTGTCCCGAGCACCCACGTCTTGAACACACCCTCCGTCAACGAAGACGTGGATGGTCGCCACAAGGGCGACCATGACGGGAGGGGCCGGCCTCACTCGGCCTTGCGGAAATAGGGCTCGACCTCGCCCTTGAGCTTGACCGTCATCGGGTTGCCGTAGCGGTCCTTGGCGTTGCCGGCGGTGAGGCGGACCCAGCCCTCGCTGACGCAATATTCCTCGACATTGGTCTTCTCGACGCCCTTGAAGCGCACTCCGATGTCCTGCGCGAGCAGTTCCTCGTTGTAGAACGGGCTGTTGGGGTTCGATGAGAGGCGATCGGGAAGCGTGTCGGTCATGGTCTGTGGAGCCTTGGTCTGTCTGGGCTTGGCCTGGGCGCAGGCCGCCCTTGGCCGCACAGGTAACGCCTCGACGCGCCGATGCCAAATCGCCCGGGGCGGCTTGAGCCGCCGATGACGCGGTGCGAGGCTCGCCGCCACCATGAGGAGCACAGGATGACGGGACATCTGATCGAGAAGGCGAGCTGGAGCGACGATGCCGAGCACTGGCGCGGCGAGCTGCAAGGATTGGGAGCCGGCGTCTCGCTGATCTTCGTCAGCACCGACAGGGTCGGCGCCGGTCCGCGCCTGCATACTCACCCCTACGCCGAGACCTTCATCATCCGCTCCGGACGCGGGCTCTACACCGTCGGCGACAAGACGATAGAGGCCGGAGCGGGGCAGATCCTGGTCGTTCCGCCGGGCGTGCCGCACAAGTTCAGCAATCTCGGTCCGGGCCGGCTCGAGGCCATCGACGTGCATGCCAGCGAGCGCTTCGTCACGGACTGGCTCGAATAGCTCAGCGCCCGCCGGCGTTCTCGATCAGGGCCGCGATGGCGCGCTGGCCGCGCTGGCGGGCATGGGTCAATGCCGAGACGCCATCCTTGTCAGCGAGATTGGGATTAGCGCCGGCGTCGAGCACGAGCTTCGCCACCTCCTGATGGCGTGGGCCGCCATCGCCAAGGATCACGATCTCGAGCAGGCAGGTCCAGCCGAGATCGTTGACATGATCGAGGTCAATGCCGCTGGTCAGCAGCAGCTTCACGGTCTCGACATGGGCGCGCTCGCAGGCCGGGATCAGGGCGTTGCCGCCATAGCGGTTGCGGATCGAAAGATCGGGCTTGAGCGGGATCATCATGGCGACGATCTCGGCGCGGCCGCTGGCGCCGGCGAGCAGCCAGGGCGTGTCGCGGTTGGCGGCCTGGGCGTTCAGGCTGGCGCCGGCAGCCAGCAACGCCCTGGCGACAGCGACATGATTGCCGGCGACGGCGAGCAGCAGCGGCGTGCGGCCCTGCGCGTCGCGGCTTTCGAGGTCTGCGCCGGCCGCGATCAGCCGGGACACTTCAGTGGCATGGCCAGCGGATGCGGCCACTAGGAGGTCCGGGCTCGCGGCCGGCGCCGAAACCGTCATCAGCATTGCTCCAAAAACCCCCGCACGGAACGCGCGGACCCCCCGCCTCACCGCCCGCCATCCAGCAGCCGGCCGACGACCTTGGCGGTGTAATCGACCATCGGCACGATGCGGGCATAGTTCAGCCGGGTCGGGCCGATGATGCCGACGACGCCGACGATGCGCTGCTCGGCATCGTGGAAGGGCGCGGCGATCATCGAGGAGCCGGACATCGAGAACAGCTTGTTCTCGGAGCCGATGAAGATGCGGACGCCATCGCCGGCCTCGGCGCGGGCGAGCAGGTCGATCACGTCGGTCTGGGTCTCGAGATCGCCGAAGAGCAGGCGGATGCGTTCGAGGTCCTCCTGCGCCTTGAGGTCCTCCAGGAGATTGGCCTGGCCGCGCACGATCAGGTGGCGGTCGCTGGTCGGGCCCGACGAGGTCGCGATGCCGCTTTCGACCAGCCTTGCCGTCAACGCATCGAGCTCCCGCTCCATGGTGGTGCGGTATTCGGCGATCTCCCGGCGCAGCTCGCTCAGGGTCTTGCCGAGGACGCGGGCATTGAGGAAATTCGCGGCCTCGGTCAGGGCCGAGACCGGCAGGCCGGGCGGCAGGGCGAGCAGCCGGTTCTCGACCGTGCCGTCCTCCGCGACCAGCACGACGAGGGCGCGCGACGGATCGAGCCGGACGAACTCGATATGCTTCAGGCGCGCATTGGCCTTGGTGGTGACGACGACGCCGGCCCCGCGCGAAAGGCCCGACAGCAGGGCCGAGGCCTCGGTCAGGGTGGCATCCAGCGTGCGATTGGTCGCGCCCGCCTTGATCTGCGCCTCGATGCGCTTGCGCTCCTCGGAGGTGAGGTTTCCGACCTCCATCATCGCATCGACGAAGAAGCGCAGACCGCGCTCGGTCGGCAAGCGCCCGGCCGAGACATGCGGCGCATGGATCAGCCCGGCCAGCTCGAGATCGGTCATGACGTTGCGAACCGTCGCTGGCGAGAGCGAGACCGGCAGCAGGCGAGCGATGTTGCGCGAGCCGACCGGCTCGCCGGTCGCGAGATAGCCGTCGACGATCTGCCGAAAGATCTCGCGGGAGCGCTGGTCGATCTCGACCAGACCGCCGGGGCTTTCCGGCTTCGAATGCGCGCTCATCGCGATGCGGGGTTCAGGTTGCGCATGCGCCATTGTCCCTATCGCGAGGCGGCGGATCAAGGGTTCTCTTCCTTCTCCCTCTTGCGGGAGAAGGGGAGCTTCACCTTGCCGCCTTGAACTCAAACGCCTACAAGCCGCGCCACTCGACATAATCCAGGATGGAACGATGCGACCCTCCAAACGCGCGGCCGACGAGATGCGCAAGGTCACGCTGGAACGCGGCGTGGTCCGGTATGCCGAAGGCTCCTGCATGGTCACTTTCGGCGAGACCAAGGTGCTCTGCGCTGCGAGCGTCGAGGAAAAGGGCCCGCCCTGGCTGCGCGGCACCGGCAAGGGCTGGGTCACCGCCGAATACTCGATGCTGCCGCGCGCCACGCATGAGCGCACCCGCCGCGAGGTGACCTCCGGCAAGCCTTCGGGCCGCACGCAGGAGATCCAGCGGCTGGTCGGGCGCAGCTTGCGCGCCGTGGTCGACCTGACCGCGATCGGCGAGCGCCAGATCGTCGTCGATTGCGACGTGCTCCAGGCCGATGGCGGCACCCGCACCGCCTCGATCACGGGCGCCTGGGTCGCGCTGCACGATGCGCTGAAATGGATGGACGGGCGCGGCATGCTCAAGGGCGCGAACCCGCTCAAGGACCATGTCGCCGCGATCTCCTGCGGCATCGTCGCCGGCAATCCGGTGCTCGATCTCGATTATGTCGAGGATTCCGGCGCGCAGACCGATGCGAATTTCGTCGTGACCGGCTCGGGCGGCCTCGTCGAGGTCCAGGGCACGGCCGAGGGCGCGCCGTTCTCCGAGGAGGAGCTGCTGGCCCTGCTCAAGCTCGCCAAGGGCGGCGTCTCCAGGCTGGTCGCGCTGCAGAAGGCGGCGGTTTCCTAAGCTAGGGGGGTGCGATGGATTGGCTGGCCACGATTTTGGGTGTGACCGTCGGCCTTGCCTTGGTCGGCACAATCATCGTTCTCGCTTTCAGAACTGAGACGAACCGTCGCGGGAAGCCATCTCGGCTTGCCCCTCCTTCGGGGCGCGAGGATACCGGGGATGCTCCTCAGTCTCCAAATACAATGGATTGAGGAGCCCATCGTGAACCAGCACCGCCTCCTCTCCGGCAAGGTCGTGATCGCGACCCATAACCAGGGCAAGCTGCGCGAGATGCGCGAGCTGATGACGCCCTATGGCGTCGAGCTGGTCTCGGCCGGCGAGCTCGGCCTGCCCGAGCCGGAGGAGAACGGCCACATGTTCGCGGAGAACGCCGCGATCAAGGCGGTCGCGGCCGCCAATGCCAGCGGGCTGCCGGCGCTTTCCGACGATTCCGGCGTCTGCATCGACGCGCTCGACGGCGCGCCCGGCCTGTTCTCGGCCAACTGGGCCGGGCCCGGCAAGGATTTCAAGCCGGCGCTCGCGCGGGTGCAGGCCGAGCTATCGAAGCGCGGCGCGACCACTTCCGACAAGCGCCGCGCGCATTTCGTCTCGGCGCTGGTGATCGCCTGGCCGGACGGGCATCAGGAGCTGTTCGAGGGCCGCGTCTTCGGCGAGATCACGCATGAGCCGCGCGGCCTGTCCGGTTTCGGCTACGACCCGATCTTCAAGCCCGACGGCCATGACCGGACATTCGGCGAGATGAGCAGCACCGAGAAGCACGGCATCGACTGGGGCAACCGCGAGGCCAGCCTGTCCCATCGCGCCCGCGCCTTCCAGGCGCTCGCCGCCGCCTGCCTGAGGATGCCCGCATGAGCACGCCGGCCGCCATCCCCGAGCGGCAGGCGGCCCCGACGCATCCGACCGCGGGGGCCGGTTTCGCGGTCTATGTGCATTGGCCGTTCTGCCTGGCCAAATGCCCCTATTGCGACTTCAACTCCCATGTCCGGCACACGCCGCCGGACCAGGCCCGCTATGTCGCGGCCTTCCGGCGCGAGATCGCGCACCGCGCCGCCCTCGTGCCCGGGCGCACCGTGTCCTCGATCTTCTTCGGCGGCGGCACGCCCTCGCTGATGGAGGGCCGCACGGTCGGCGCGATCCTCGACGCCATCGGCGAGCATTGGGCGGTCGATCCCAATTGCGAGGTCTCGCTCGAGGCGAACCCGACCAGCGTCGAGGCGGGCCGCTTCCAGGATTTTCGCGCCGCCGGGGTCAATCGCGTCTCGCTCGGCGTCCAGGCCCTGAACGATGCCGACCTCAAGGCGCTCGGCCGGATGCACACGACGCAGGAGGCGCTCGACGCCGTCGCGATCGCCCGGCGCTATTTCGAGCGCTACTCCTTCGACCTGATCTATGCCCGCTCGGTCGAGCAGACGCCGGCGCTGTGGCGCGCCGAGCTCGAGCTCGCGATCAGCCACGCCGCCGAGCATCTCTCGCTCTATCAGCTCACCATCGAGCCGGAGACGGCCTTCGAGGCCCTGTTCAGGGCCGGCAAGCTGAAAGTGCCCGAGCACGAGGTCAGCGCCGCGCTCTACGAGACCACGCAGGAGATCACGGCGAAACACGGCCTGCCGGTCTACGAGATCTCGAACCATGCCCGGCCGGGCGCCGAATGCCGGCACAACCTGGTCTATTGGCGCTATGGCGAATATGCCGGCATCGGGCCGGGCGCCCATGGCCGGCTGGTGACGCCGGACGGGCGCATGGCGCAATCGACCGAGAAGCGGCCCGAGACCTGGCTCGACCGCGTTGAGCGAGACGGCGACGCGCTGGTCGAGAACGAGCGCCTGAACGCCGAGGCGCAGGGCGACGAATACCTGCTGATGGGCTTACGCCTGGTCGAGGGCATCGACCCGGCGACGTTCCGCGCGCTGGCCGGGCGCGAGCTGAAGGCCAGCCGCGTCGACAGCCTGGTCGACCAGGGACTGCTGACCTACAAGCTCGGCGGCAAGCTCGCGGCCACGCCGGAGGGCGCGCTGGTGCTGGACGCCGTGGTCGCGGATCTGGCGGCGTAGCGGGCCTGGCCCGTCATGCTCGCCCTTGTTGCGAGCATCCACGCCTTGAACGCTCCTCACCGGGAAAGACGTGGATGGTCGGGACAAGCCCGACCATGACGAGGGTACGTCTCGCGTCTACTGCGTCGGCGGGCCGAGATCGCGCGGGGCAGCGTTGACCGTGACGATCTGGCCATTGCGCAACTCGAGCACCGCGAGCCCGCGCTCGACGCGGCCGTCGGGGCGGAAGCGGAAGACGCCGTCGGCGCCGGCGAAACCCTGCGAATTGGTCAGAACCGCTTCGGAGAAGCGCTGGCTGCCCTGCGTCCTGACCAGCGCCGCCGCGAGCGAGACCGCATCATAGGCCAGGGTCGCGGTGCGGGTCGGGGCGCTGTTGAAGCGCTGCTGGTAGCGCCCGGCGAAGGCGTTGAAACCGGCCGTATCGGGCGAAGCGAACCAGCCACCCTGGATCGCCGGCACGCGGGCGACGCCGGCATCGTTCCAGACGCCGGTGCCGAGCGGCTTGACCTTGGCCGGGTCGTAGCCGGCCTGCTGGAGCGCGAGGCCGAGCGCCGGCATCGAATCCGCCGCCGCCGGCACGAAGAGCGCATCGGCCTGCTGCAGGGCCGGCATGATGCGCTGGGCTGCCGCGCGCATGCCGTTCTGGTCGGCGCCAAAGCGCTCGATCACCACGACGCGCCCGCCGCGATCGGCCACGGCCTGCTGGAACGCGGCCTCGACGACCTTGCCATAGGCGGTGTCGGGTACGAGCGCCGCGAAGGATTTGCGCCCCTGCGCCGAGGCATAGGTGATGACGCGGTTGACGTCGTTCTCGGGTGGGAAGGACAGGAGATAGACGCCGCGCGAGGCGACGTTGCTGTCGCTGGAGAAAGCGATGACCGGGCGGTTGGCGCCGCGCGCCACCTGACCCGCCGCCTGGACCGATGGTGCGAAGAGCGGGCCGACGATCAGCTCGGCGCCCTCGCGCAGGGCCTCCTGCGCCGCGGCCTGGGCACCTTCCGGCGAGCCGCGATCGTCCTTGACGAGCAGCGTCAGGTCAGCGCCGGGGAATTCGGCCAGCGCCATCTCGGCCGCGTTCTTCAGGGAATTGCCGACGGTCGCGCCCTGTCCTGTCGCCGAGAGCGGCAGGACGAGCCCGACCTTGACCTTGCCGGTGCCGATGGTCTGGCCGGTCGGTGCCTGCGTCTGCCCGGCCGGCGGTGTCGCGCCGCTGTCGAAACCGGGCAGGCCGGAGGTGCCGCCGCCGCAGGACGCGAGCCCGATCGAAAAGCCGACGGCCAGCGCCGCCAGGCGCAGCCGCGAGACCGGGAGGGGGAGCCGTTGAAGCCGCACGGGACATCTCCAGTCGAGCACAGGGGAACGCGGCCTTGTCAGGCCTTATCCGGCTTGCAGTCCCCCGACCGAAGGACTTCCTGCCAGCCCGGCATGGTATTTTCAAGTTGTTAACTCTGTCTTGCCGCAACCGGGACACAGTCAAGCCACAGAGCCGCGTGGCGCCCGGGCCCTGGCTGTGGCAGCGTGCGGCCATGTCGAGCCCCTCCTCCGCCGCGCCGCCGCGCGCCAGCTACACCGCCTTCGGGCTGCGCGCCGAGGCCGAGCCGCTGACGCCCGGCCTGCATATCGTCGCGACGCCGATCGGCAACCTCCGTGACATTTCGTTCCGGGCGCTCGCGACGCTGGCCGCGGCCGACGCGGTGCTGGCCGAGGATACCCGCACCTCGAAGACGCTGCTGGCGCATTACGGGATTTCGACCCCGCTCCTGCCCTATCACGAGCACAACGCCGCGCAGATGCGGCCGAAGGTGCTGGCGAAGCTGCGCGAGGGCGGGCGGCTGGCGCTGATCTCCGACGCCGGCACGCCGCTGGTCTCGGACCCGGGCTACAAGCTCGTCGCCGATGTCGTGGCCGAGGGCCTGCCGGTGACCGGCATTCCCGGCCCCTCGGCCGTGCTGGCGGCGCTGGTGCTGGCGGGGCTGCCGACCGACCGCTTCTTCTTCGAGGGTTTTCTGCCGCCGAAATCGGCGGCGCGGCGCGGCCGGCTGACCGAGCTCGCCGCGATTCCCGGCACGCTCGTCTTCTTCGAATCGCCGCGCCGGCTCGCCGAGATGCTGGCGGACGCGGCCACCGTGCTAGGCGGCCGACCGGCGGCGGTGGCGCGCGAATTGACCAAGTTCCATGAGACGGTCCGGCGCGGCACGCTTGGCGAGCTGGCGGCGCATTACGGCGAGGCCGAGGAGGCGCGCGGCGAGATCGTGGTGATCATCGGCCCACCGGGCGCGGAGACGCTGCTGCCCGCGGAGGACCTGATCGATGCGCGGCTGGGCGAGGCGCTCGGCCGGCTCTCGCTCAAGGAGGCGGTGGCGCAGGTCGCGGCCGAAACCGGGCAGCCGCGCCGCAAGGTCTATGCGCGGGCGCTCGAACTGACGCGCGAGCCGTGACGAACGGGGTCCGCAGCCAGAAGGCGCGGCGCTCCGGCGTCACCGGCCGGCGCGGCGAGTGGCTGGCGATCCTCTGGCTCGGCGTGAAGGGTTATCGCCTGCTGTCGCGCCGCTTCGGCGGCAAGGGCGGAGAGATCGATCTGATCGTCAAACGCGGCCGCACCATCGCCTTCGTCGAGGTCAAGGCGCGCGGCGCGCTCGACGAGGCGCTGATCGCGATCACGCCCGAGAAGCGCCGGCTGGTCGAGGCCCGCATCCGGCACTGGCTGGCGCGCAATCCCTGGGCGATGGAGCATCATTTGCGGGCCGACGCCGTGTTCCTCGCGCCCTGGCGCCGGCCGCGCCATGTGCCGGGCGCCTTCGAGCTGATCCTGTGACGCGCAGCCGCCCTCTTGCGCTGGCGCGGGGGGCCAGCCGATATGAGGCCGCGCAACAGGAGCTTGCCCCATGACCCTCGCCGTCGCCATCCAGATGGACCCGATCGAACGCGTGAAGATCGCAGGCGACACAGGCTTCGCCCTGATGCTGGAGACGCAACGGCGCGGCCACAGGCTCTTCACCTATACGCCCGACAAGCTCTCGCTGCGCGACGGCAAGGTCACCGCGCCGATCCGCCCCGTCGAGGTCCGCGATGTCGAGGGCGACCATTTCACGCTCGGAGCCGAGGAGCGCACCGACCTTTCTACCCTCGACGTGATCCTGCTCCGGCAGGACCCGCCCTTCGACATGGCCTATATCACCTCGACCCATATGCTGGAGCGCATCCACCCCAAGACGCTGGTGGTCAACGACCCGGCGCAGGTGCGCAACGCGCCCGAGAAGATCCTGGTCACGCATTTCCCCGAGCTGATGCCGCCGACGCTGATCACGCGGGATCGGGCCGAAATCGAGGCGTTTCGCGAGGAGTTCGGCGAGATCGTGATGAAGCCGCTCTACGGCCATGGCGGAGCGACCGTGTTCAAGACCGGCAAGGGCGATCCGAATTTCGGCTCGCTCTTCGATCTCTTCTCCGGGATCTTCAAGGAGGCCTGGGTCGTGCAGCGCTTCATGAAGGAGGTCTCTGCCGGCGACAAACGCATCATCCTGGTCGACGGCAAGGCGGCGGGCGCGGTCAACCGCGTGCCGGCCGAGGGCGACCTGCGCGCCAACATGGTGCGCGGCGGCGCGGCGGCGCCGACCGACCTGTCGAAGCGCGAGCTCGAGATCTGCGAGGCGATCGGCCCAACGCTGAAGGAGCGCGGCCTGATCCTGGTCGGGATCGACGTGATCAACGGCTACCTGACCGAGATCAACGTCACCGCGCCGACTGGCTTGCGCGCCATCAAGAAGCTCGGCGGGCCGGATATCGCGGCGCAGGTCTGGGACGTGATCGAGAGCAAGAGGTAGCGAACCTTTCGGCCCAGCGCTCTGCCGGATTCAGGTTAAGTCGTCATCTCGGCCGGAGCGCCGGGATCCATCATCAAGCACCGAGCCTTACGATGGATCCCGGAGCTGCGCCGCTGCGCGGCTTGTCCGGGATGACGCCGTCCGGTTTCGTCGGAACGGCTCGCGCCGTGCCGTTCATTCCCCCTTCACATACCCCTTCCAGCACGGCCCGAGCGCGATCTCGCGCCGCCCTGCCATCGCCGGGCGGTAGCGCGCGAGCAGGGTCTCGTTCGCCACCGTGATCGGGCATTGCGGATGCAGGATCAGGTCGGCGGCGCGGATCGCCTCGAGCGTCTGCGCATCGGCCGGCGGCACGGCGCGGGCCGGGTCGGCGCCGATCGCGATGTGGCGCACGCCGGTGCGGTCCATGAGATAGGGGAAGGGGTTGGCGAAGTTGAGCGACATGATCGTCTCGAAGCGCGTGCCGTGGCCCGCCTCGTAGCGCAGGATCTCCGTCACCGCCTCGTCGATCGCCATCAGCCAGCCCGCCTGGAAATCGAGGTCCGAATAGAGCGAGTAGCCGGGCAGCATGCCCTCGGCCGCGATCGCCCGGTAGGTCCCGGGCGCCGCGGCATAGATCTCGCGCATCGCCTCGGCGCGGGCCATCACCTCGCGGTTCTGCGATACGAGGCCGAGCCGGCCGAGATGCCGGTGCGGCAACGGCACGTAGTTGGTCTGGGCGAGCAGGGCGCGGCCGGCGCGATGCAGCACGGTCGCGGCCGGCGGGATCGCGGTCGCAGCCACCAGCACGAGGACGAGGGTGGCCCCGCGGCCGGGGCGGCCGATCCAGCGCAACAGGATCACCAGCAGCACCGGCCAGGCGAAGATGAAGGCCTGGCCGCCGGTGTTCTGCGTCTCGAAGAACAGGCCCGCCGCCATGACGACCGCGAGCCAGGCGAGATCGCGATCGAGCAGCTTGGCGAGGGAGGCGGCCGAGCGCTCGCGCCACAGCGCAGCGGCGTCCGTACGGATCTCCCGCCAGGTGAGGATGACCAGCGTCGCGATCAGCGCCGCACCGGCGCCGACGATGTCGAGATGCAGCGAGCCGGCCTGCAGGAAGCGCGACAGGATGCTGCCGGCATTCATGGCGAGCAGCGCCAGGATGCTCTCGACATAGGCGCTGACCATGCCGTTGGCGGCTTCGAGCGCGGCGAGCAGCAGGCCGGCGATCCCGGCTGCGGCCAGCGCCTGGCGCCAGCTGACTCGGCCCGCGAGCAGGGCGAAGGCGCAGATCAGGCCGCCGGCGAGGAAGCCGGTGACCTTGACCAAGAGCAGCGCCAGCATGGTCCAGACCAGGACGCCGGTGACGAGACGGCGGCCGCGGGCGCAGGCCAGGGCGGCGACCATGACGTAGAGGATGATGCTGACCTGGCGGTTATAGATGCCGTAGCCGTCGAGCCCCGGAAAGAACGAGTATTGCTCGACATTGATCGGCAGGATCTGGAAGGCGAGATAGGGCAGCAGCAGGCCGAAGGCCAACGCCCGCGAGCGCCTGTCCACCTCGCGCAGGATCAGCGCCATCGGCGGCGCGGTGACGGCGAAGATCGACCATTGCGCCAGCAGCAACGGCTGGGAATTCGGGAAGAGGTCACCGAGCCAGGCGAAGAGCCAGTAGCCGAGCGGGCCGACCGGCGTGAAGAAGTCGATCAGGGGAAGCTGACCGCTCTCGATGCGGTTCGCCGCGTCGAGATAGAGTGCCAGGTCCCAGTACATCGGGCCGAGCGGCAAGATGAGCGGCAAGGTGAGCAGCCCGGCGCAGACCAGCACGGCGCCGACAAGCAGCGCGACCGGCGATGGCGTCCTGAGCTGCGCCAGCCGGCGCAGCAGCGGGCTTGAGGCCGCTGTGATGCGGCCTCGTCCAGCGTCGAGCGACCTTTCGGCCATGGTTCCCCCGCCCCTCTTCCAGGCTGTTGCTAGTTACCATAGCCGGCCGAGGTTAAGGATGGGCTTACCCAAGGTCGCAAACACGCCTATGCGGCAGCGCCGGTCCCGTTGAGCGGATTCGCCCCGTCCCAGTCATAGCGCATCATGTCGAAGCGCATGGTCATGGCGTCGACGAGCAGGAGCCGGCCGACGAGCGGCTCGCCGAAGCCGGTCACCGCGCGGATCACCTCCAGCGCCATCAGCGAGCCCATCACGCCGGAGAGCGCGCCGAGCACGCCGGCCTCGGCGCAGGGCGCGACGGTGCCGGGCGGCGGCGGGCTGGGGAACAGGCAGCGATAGGTCGGGTTCGGCCGCCCGTCCGCGCGCTTCTCATGCGGCCGCAAGGTGGTCAGCGAGCCGTCGAAGCGGCCGAGCGCGGCGGTGACCAGCGGCTTCTTCTCATGGAAACAGGCGTCCGAGACGGCATAGCGCGTCTCGAAATTGTCGGAGCCGTCCGCGACCACGTCGTAGAAGGCAACCATGGCGCGGGCATTATGAGCGTCGATCCGGGTGACGTGCTCCTCGACCGCGACATGCGGGTTGAGGCGCTTGATGAAACCCGCCGCCGCCACGGCCTTGCGCGCGCCGAGATCGGCGTTGCCGAAGATCGTCTGGCGCTGCAGGTTGGAGAGCGAGACATGGTCGTCGTCGACGATGCCGATCATGCCGACGCCTGCAGCAGCCAGATACTGGATCAGCGGCGCGCCGAGCCCGCCAGCGCCAATGACCAGCACGCTCGTGGCCTTCAGCCGCGCCTGGCCCGGCCCGCCGATCTCCGGCAGCACCAGATGGCGCGCATAGCGTTCGATCTCGTCATCGTTCAGGCCCATGCGGCAAGGGTTAAGCCGATCCGCAGGCTTGGGCAATCATGGCCATGGCAAGGCAGGATGCGCCATCCGCAGAGCCGCTTGGCCATGCCGGCAAGCCATGCCATCGTGTCGCCAGGCAGGAGCGGGCGAACCGCGCCGCGCGTGCAACAGGGGACAGTCATCATGCGGGTGAGAACTCTTGCGCTGGCGCTCGCCGGCGTCGCCTTCTCGGCGGTCGCGGCGCTGGCCCAGACCGACATCAAGCCGGCCGTCGTCTACGACAAGGGCGGCAAGTTCGACAAATCCTTCAACGAGGCCGCCTATAACGGCGCGGAGAAGTTCAAGCAGGAGACCGGCGTCGCCTTCCGCGATTTCGAGCCGACCAACGAGGCGCAGATCGAGCAGGCGCTGCGCCGCTTCGCGCGCGACGGGAATTCGCCGATCGTCGCCGTCGGCTTCAGCCAGGCGACCGCGCTGCAGAAGGTCGCGGCCGAGTTCCCCAACCTGAAATTCACGATCATCGACATGGTGGTCGAGCTGCCCAACGTGCAGTCGGTCGTGTTCAAGGAGCATGAGGGCTCCTATCTCGTCGGCCTGCTCGCCGGCATGGCCTCGAAGACCGGCAAGGTCGGCTTCGTCGGCGGCATGGACATCCCGCTGATCCGCAAATTCGCCTGCGGCTATGTCCAGGGCGTCAAGGCGGCCAACAAGGATGCCGAGATCTTCCAGAACATGACCGGCTCGACCCCAGCCGCCTGGAACGACCCGGTCAAGGGCGGCGAGCTCGCCAAGTCGCAGATCGACCGCGGCGCCGACGTCATCTACCACGCCGCCGGCGGCACCGGGATCGGCGTGCTGCGCGCCGCCGCCGATGCCGGCAAGCTCGGCATCGGCGTCGATTCCAACCAGAACGGCCTGCAGCCGGGCAAGGTGCTGACCTCGATGCTGAAACGCGTCGACGTCGCGACCTATGCCTCGTTCAAGGCCGCCCGCGAGGGCAGCTGGAAGCCCGGTCTCTCGGTGCTTGGGCTGAAGGAGGACGGTATCGCCTGGGCGCTCGACGACGCCAACCGCGCGCTGATCACGCCGGAGATGAAGGCCGCAGCCGACAAGGCGCGCGACGAGATCATCGCCGGGACGATCAAGGTCCACGATTACATGTCGGATTCGAAATGCACGATGTGAGGTGACGCTTTGCGGTCTCGGGTCGGCACGGCGCCACGCCCCTCCCCCTTGTGGGGAGAAGTCCGCCTTGTGCCTGTCTCGCCATGAAGATCACCATCCTCGGCTCGGGCGACGCCTTCGGCTCCGGCGGGCGCTTCAACACCTGCCTGCATGTCGAGGCCGGCGCCGACCGGATGCTGCTCGATTGCGGCTCCTCCAGCCTGGTGGCGCTGAACAAGGCCGGCATCGCGCGCAATCCGATCTCGACCCTGCTCTTCACGCATTTTCACGGCGACCATTTCGGCGGGCTGCCGGCCTTCCTGCTCGACGCGCAATTCGTCTCGCGCCGGAGCGAGAAACTGACCATTGCCGGATCGGCAGGGGTCGAGCACCGCACGCTGCATGCGCTCGAGGCCGATTTTCCAGGCGCGTCGAGCAATCGCTGGCGCTTCCCGATCGACTTCGTCGAGGTGACGCCGGAGGCGCCCGCGACGCTCGCCGGCTTTTCCGTCGAGGCCTTCCCGATGGTGCATGACGAGCGCGCCGGGCCTTGCCAGGGCTACCGGCTGGCCCGGGACGGCAAGGTCTTCGCCTTTTCCGGCGATACGGCCTGGACGCAGGCGCTGATCCCGCTGGCGGCCGGCGCCGATGTGCTGCTGGTCGAGTGCTACACCTACGACCAGGTGCTGACGAACCATCTCGACTACCGGACGCTTGCGGCGCATCGCGGCGAACTCGCGACGCCACGCATCGTCCTGACCCATATGAGCCCCGCCATGCTGGCGCATGAGGCGCCTCTGCCCGAGGAACGGGCCCATGACGGCATGGTGATCATGCCATGAGCGACGCGCGCCCGCCCGCCATCGAACTCGCCGGCATCTCGAAAGCCTTCGGGCCGGTCCAGGCCAACAGGGACGTTTCGCTGACGGTCGCCGCCGGCTCGATCCACGGCATCGTCGGCGAGAACGGCGCCGGCAAGTCGACGCTGATGTCGATCCTCTACGGCTTCTACGAGGCCGATTCCGGTGAGGTCAGGATCAATGGCCGCCCAGTGCGGATCCGCAGCCCGGCCGACGCGATCGCCGCCGGCATCGGCATGGTCCATCAGCATTTCATGCTGGTCGAGCCGCTCAGCGTGGTCGAGAACGTCGTGCTCGGCGCCGAGGGCGGCGGCCTGCTCAAGGGCGGCCTTAACGCAGCCCGCGCTGAACTCGCCCGGCTCGCCCGCGACTACGACCTCGCGATCGATCCCGACGCCGTGGTCGGCGAGCTTTCGGTCGGTTTCCAGCAGCGCGTCGAGATCCTGAAGGCGCTCTATCGCGGCGCCGAGATCCTGATCCTCGACGAGCCGACGGCGGTGCTGACGCCACCCGAGGCCGACCAGCTCTTTTGCCTGCTGCGGGCGCTGAAGGCGCAGGGCAAGACCGTGATCCTGATCACGCACAAGCTGCGCGAGATCATGGCGGCGACCGACACGGTCTCGGTGATGCGCCGCGGCGAGATGATCGCGTGCTTCGCCACCGCCGCGACCTCGCCGCCCGAGCTGGCCGAGGCGATGGTCGGGCGGCGCGTGCTGCTGCGGGTCGAGAAGAGGCCGCGCCTGCGCGGCAAGCCGGTGCTGGAGGCGGCCGGGCTCAGCGTCAGCGACGAGCGCGGCGTCGAGCGGCTGAGCGAGGTCAGCCTGACGCTGCACGAGGGTGAGATCGTCGGCATCGCCGGCGTCGCCGGCAACGGCCAGAGCGAGCTGCTCGACGTGCTGGCGGGGCTGGTCCAGCCGAGCCGCGGCGTCATCCGTCTCGACGGCCATATCCTGAGCGCGTCCGACCGGACGCCGGCCCATCTGCGCCGGCTCGGCCTGATGCATATCCCCGAGGACCGGCAGCGGACCGGGCTGGTCACCGCCTTTCCCGCCGCCGAGAACAGTATCCTCGGCTATCAGGACGACCCGGCCTTCGGACCGGGCCCATTCCTGTCGCCCGCCCGGATGGTGGCCCACGCGCTCGCGGGGATGACGGCCTATGACGTGCGCCCGGCCGATCCGCAGCTCAGGGCGGGAAAGTTTTCCGGCGGCAACCAGCAGAAGATCGTGCTCGCCCGCGAAATCGAGCGGGCGCCCAAGGTGCTGCTCGTCGGACAGCCGACGCGCGGCGTCGATATCGGCGCCATCGAGTTCATCCATCGCCGGCTCATCGCCCTGCGCGATGCGGGCGTCGCGATCCTGCTGGTCTCGGTCGAGCTCGAGGAGGTGATGGCGCTGTCCGACCGCATCCTCGCCATGTGCGGCGGCCGGATCACCGGAGAGCGCATGGCCGACGCTGCCGACGAGCGCGATCTCGGCCTGCTGATGGCCGGGGTGAGCGAGGCGGCAGCGTGAGCGCGATGCTTCTCCGCCATGAGCCGGGCTCTTCCCTTCCCCCTCGTGGGGAAGGGAGAGGGATGGGGGGCGTGCCGCCTGGTGAGCGCTCACCCGGTCGCTCGCCCCCCACCCCTGCCCCTCCCCACGAGGAGGAGGGGTTTCCGCGCCATACCTTCAAGCACTGTTACTCGCGATGAGCGCCGCGCCGATCGAGCTGCCGCGCTGGGCCGATGCCGGGCTCGTCCCGCTGGTCAGCGTCGTCGCCGCGCTCGCGGTCGCCGGGCTCGTCGTGCTCGGCATCGGCGAGAGCCCGCTGGAAGCGATGGCGCTGCTGCTCAGGGGCGCGCTCGGCAGCGCGGAGGGAATCGGCTTCACGCTCTACTACAGCACCAATTTCATCTTCACGGGGCTCGCCGTCGCGGTCGCCTTCCATGCCGGGCTGTTCAATATCGGCGGCGAAGGCCAGGCGACGATCGCCGGCATCTTCGTTGCGCTGGCCTGTCTCTGGCTGGCGCCGCTGCCCGGCATCATCCTCGTGCCGCTCGCCATCCTGTCGGCGGCGGCAGGCGGGGCGCTCTACGGCTTCGTTCCCGGCTGGCTGCAGGCGAGCCGCGGCAGCCATGTCGTGATCACCACGATCATGTTCAATTTCCTGGCGGCGACGCTCAGCGTCTACCTTCTGGTGAACGTGATCGGCAAGCCGGGCTCAATGCAGGCCGAGACGCCGGAATTCGCCAGCCATGCCGTGCTGACGCCGATGCACCAATTGCTGGCGCCGCTCGGCGCAAAACTGCCTGCGACTCCGCTCAACAGCGCCTTCCTGCTGGCGCTCGCGGCGCTCGTCGCGGTCTGGGCGCTGATCTTTCGCTCGCGGCTGGGCTACGCCATCCGCACCGTCGGCGCCAACCCGCGCGCCGCCGCCTATGCCGGGATCTCGCCGGCCCGCATCACCATGGTGGCCATGGCGATCTCGGGCGCGCTCGCCGGCGGGCTCGCCGTCAACGAGGTGATGGGCGTGCAGCACCGGCTCTTGCTCGATTTCACCGCCGGCTACGGTTTCGTCGGCATCGCGGTGGCCCTGATGGGGCGCGGCCACCCGGTCGGCGTCGCGCTCGCCGCGCTCCTTTTCGGCGTGCTCTACCAGGGCGGGGCGGAGCTCTCTTTCGACAAGCCGAGCATCACCCGCGACATGGTCGTGGTGATCGGCGGCGTCGTGATCCTGTTCGCCGGCGCGCTCGACGGGCTCTTCCGCCGTGGCGGGCGGGCTTAGCCTCGTGCGCAGGAGCTAGGCTTGGACTGGCTCGCAACCATCGCCGTCATTCTCGATTCGACGATCCGGCTGTCGATCCCGCTGCTCTGTGCGGCGATGGCCGGGCTCTGGTCGGAGCGTTCGGGCGTCGTCGATATCGGGCTGGAGGGCAAGATGCTGGTCGCCGCCTTCGCCTCGGCGGTCGCGGCCTTCGCGACCGGCTCGGCCTGGGCCGGCCTTTGCGCCGGCATCCTCGCCTCGGTCCTGCTCTCGCTGGTGCATGGCTACGCCGCGATCACCTGGCGCGGCAACCAGATCGTCTCGGGCGTCGCCATCAACATGCTGGCCGCCGGCGTCACCGTCGTGCTCGGCAATGCCTGGTACCAGCAGGGCGGGCGCACGCCGCCGCTGGAGGGCGGCGCACGCTTCGGCGACCTGACGCTGCCGCTGGCCGCAACGCTGCGCGAGCATGTCCCGATCCTCGGCCTGATCTATGACGAGGTGGTCTCCGGCCATGCCGCGCCGGTCTATCTGGCGCTGCTCGCCGTGCCGCTGACCGCCTTCGTGCTGAAGCGCACGCGCTTCGGCCTCAGATTGCGCGCCGTCGGCGAGAATCCGGCCGCCGTCGGCACCGCCGGCATCTCCGTCGCCGGGCTGCGCTACGGGGCGGTCGTCATTTGCGGCGTGCTCTGCGGATTGGGCGGCACCTATCTCGCCGTCTCGCAATCGGCGGCCTTCCTGCCTCACATGACGGCGGGAAAAGGCTTCATCGCGCTCGCCGCCGTGATCTTCGCCAATTGGCGGCCCTGGCCGGCGCTGGGCGCCTGCCTGCTCTTCGGCCTGCTCGACGCCATCGCGATCCGCCTGCAGGGCATCGTCCTGCCCGGCATCGGGCAGGTGCCCGTGCAAATGATCCAGGCCCTGCCCTATCTTCTGACCGTGATCCTGCTTGCAGGCTTCATCGGCAGGGCGACGCCGCCGAAGGCGTCCGGCCTGCCCTATGTCAAGGAGCGTTGAGAAGGATGAGGCGAGAAGCCGAAGGCACCGGGTGGATGAAGCAAGGCGCGGGGAACCCTCTCCCGTGTGGGAGAGGGCAGGCCAGGAAACGTTGGGACGCCGTCACCTCGAACCGCCGGAGCATGTCCCGCCCGCCTCCCCCTGCAGCGTCCGGCCCTCACCCCTACCCCTCTCCCACCCGGAAGAGGGGATCCCGCGCTCTCTTTCGCGAACGCAACGCTTCAGGCCCCCGGCAGACATGACCACGCAAGAACCTGAACTCGACGCGCTCTTCGCAGCGGCGAAAAATGCCCAGGCGAAAGCCTATGCGCCCTATTCGCGCTTCAAGGTCGGCGCCGCCCTGCTCGCCGATGACGACACCATCTATCCCGGCTGCAATGTCGAGAACGCCGCCTATCCGGTCGGCGCCTGCGCCGAGGCCGGCGCGATCTCAGCGATGGTTGCCGGCGGGGGCCGCGCCATTCGCGCCATCCTCGTCCTCGGCGACGGGGAGGCGCTGGTCACGCCCTGCGGCGCCTGCCGCCAGCGCATCCGCGAATTCGCCACGCCGGAAACGCCGATCCTGATCGCCGGACCGGCAGGCATCCGCGCCCGCTTTTCCCTCGCCGAGCTGTTGCCAGCCTCATTCGGACCGGCCAATTTGCCGGCCTGATTTGCGCGACGGCGGGTCTTCGCCCGCGGCGCCGATCGCAATGCCGGGGCATGTGATGGCGGCCGATCCGAGCTTCGACAAGGCGGTGCAGATGCTGGTCGATCGCGGCGTCACCGGCGCGGTCGATTGCGCCCTCGTGCTCGGCACCGGGCTCGGCCGCATCGTCGACGACATGGTCGATCCCGTCACCGTGCCGTTCGCGGAGATTCCGGGCTTTCCCGCGGGAGAGGTCTCCGGCCATGCCCGCACGCTGTGCTACGGCAGCCTGCACGGCCGGCAGGTCCTGATCTTCCAGGGCCGGGCGCATTACTACGAGACCGGCGATGCTGCCGCGATGCGCGTGCCGATCGGCATGCTGGCCGCCTTCGGCTCGCCGCCGCTGATCCTGACCAATGCCGCGGGCTCGCTGAAGCCGGAGATGCGGCCCGGGGGCCTCGCGCTGATCAGCGACCACATCAATCTCAACGGCCTGAACCCGCTGATCGGCGACACCGGCGACGGGCGCTTCGTGCCGATGGTCGATGCCTATGACCCGCATCTGCGCGGCAGGCTCAGGAAAGCCGCGGCGTCCGCCGGCATCAATCTCGGCGAGGGCGTCTATATGTGGTTCTCCGGGCCGAGCTTCGAGACGCCGGCCGAGATCAGGATGGCCAAGACGCTGGGCGCGGATTTCGTCGGCATGTCGACCGTGCCGGAGGTCATCCTGGCGCGCCGGGACGGCATCCGGGTTGCCGGCATCTCGGTGATCACCAATATGGCGGCAGGGCTGCATGGCGGCGCCCCGAGCCATGGCGAGACGCGCGACGTGGCGTCGGGCGCCTCGGCCGGGTTGCGCCGTCTGCTGCGCACCTTCCTGACGGAGCTCTGAGACGCCATGACCGATGCCGAAACCGCAGCCCGCGCGCTCGCCCTGCTCGACCTGACCGATCTCTCGGACCAGGCCAGCGAGGCGGGAACCCTGCAGCTTTGCACGCGCGCCGTCGCGACGCCCGGCCCGGTCGCGGCCATCTGCATCTGGCCGCGCTTCGTCGGCGTGGCGCGGCAGACCCTGCGGGACTCCCCCGTGCAGATCGCGACCGTGGTCAATTTCCCGGCCGGGGGCAGCAATTGCGCGCTGGTCTCCGGCGATGTCGCGGAGGCGCTCGGCGACGGCGCCGACGAGATCGACCTCGTGCTGCCCTGGCGCGCCTTCCTCGACGGCGACGACGACATCGCCCGCGAGATGGTCGCGAGCGCCAAGGACCAATGCGGCGACAAGCTGCTGAAGGTCATCCTCGAAACGGGGGAATACCCGGATCTGGGCGCGGTGAAAGCGGCGTCCGAGCTCGCCATCGCCGCAGGCGCCGATTTCATCAAGACCTCGACGGGCAAGACCGCCCGCTCCGCCAGCCTACCGGCCGTCGAGACGATGCTCGGCGTGATCAAGACCTCCGGCAAGCCGGTCGGCATCAAGCCCTCCGGCGGGATCAGGACGCCCGAGGACGCGAGCGCCTATCTCGCGCTGGCCGACCGGATCATGGGGCCGGGCTGGGCGCAGCCCGCGACTTTCCGCTTCGGCGCCAGCGGGCTGCACCAGGTGCTGGTCGACATCATCGAGGGCAAGGTAACCGGCGAACGCATCGACGGAGCCTATTGATGCGGCTGCCGCAGGAGATCATCGCCGCCAAGCGCGACGGCGGAACGCTGCCCGCCGCCGATATCCGCCAGATCGTCGCCGGGCTGACCGATGGCGCGGTCAGCGAGGGGCAGGCAGCGGCCTTCGCCATGGCGGTGTTCTTCCGCGACATGGATGATGGCGAGCGCGTCGCGCTGACGCTCGCCATGCGCGATTCCGGCACGGTGCTGACCTGGGACGAGCTGCCCGGCCCGGCGCTCGACAAGCATTCGACCGGCGGCGTCGGCGATACGGTCAGCCTGCCGCTGGCGGCGGCGGTCGCGGCCTGCGGCGGCTATGTGCCGATGATTTCCGGGCGCGGCCTCGGCCATACCGGCGGCACGCTCGACAAGCTCGACGCCGTGCCGGGCTATGCGACGCAGCCCGACCTCGCGCTGTTCCGCAAGGTGGTGCGCGAGGCCGGCTGCGCGATCATCGGCCAGACCGCCGATCTCGCGCCGGCCGACAAGCGCCTCTACGCCATCCGCGACGTCACCGCGACAGTCGAATCGATCCCGCTGATCACCGCCTCGATCCTGTCGAAGAAGCTCGCCGCCGGGCTCTCGGGCCTCGCCATGGACGTGAAGTTCGGCTCGGGCGCCTTCATGAGCGATTTCGGCAAGGCCCGTGAACTGGCTGCCAGTCTGGTCGCCGTCGCCAATGGCGCCGGCCTGCCGACGACGGCGCTGATGACCGACATGAGCGAGCCGCTGGCCTCGGCCGCAGGCAATGCGCTCGAGGTCGCCTATGCGCTCGATCACCTGACCGGGCGGCGGCGCGAGCCGCGCTTCCACGCGGTGACGGTCGCGCTCGCCGCCGAGATGCTGCTGCTCGGCAAGCTCGCCAGCGATCCCGACGACGCCCGGAGCCGGATCGAGGCCGCCTTCGCCAGCGGGGCCGCGGCCGAGCACTTCGCCCGGATGGTCGCCGCGCTCGGCGGGCCCAGCGGCCTGCTCGATGCTTCCGAGCGGCATCTTGCCGCGGCGCCGATCGTGAGACCGGCCTATCCGCAGCGGGCCGGAATCGTGCAGACGAGCGACACGCGCGGGATCGGGCTCGCGGTGGTGGCGCTCGGCGGCGGGCGGACGCGCCCGCAGGATGCGATCGACCACGCCGTCGGGCTGAGCGAACTCGCCGGGATCGGCGAGCAGGTCGGGCCTGACCGGCCGCTGGCTATCGTCCATGCGAGGGACGAGGCCGGTTTCGCCGCAGCCGAAGCGCGGCTGCGGCGCGCTTATTCTCTTGGCGACGACGCGGCCGGCCACGGCCCGCTGATCGCGGAACGCATCACGGAGACGACACCATCATGACCCTGCTCGTGGCGATGACCGGATGGCATGTCGAGGACTGGCGCGAGCGCTTCGCCGCGCTCCTGCCGGAGCTCCCTGTCGTGACGCTGGGCGAGCCGTTCGACCGGCGCGCCGTGCATTATGTCGCGAGCTGGAAGCACCCCGAAGGCAGCCTCGCCGGGCTGCCCAATCTCGCCGCGATCTTCTCGCTCGGCGCCGGCGTCGACCATATCTTCGCCGATTCCAGGTTGCCCGAGGTGCCGATCGCACGCGTGGTCGATCCTGACCTGACGACGCGGATGAGCGAATATGTCGTGCTGCATTGCCTGATGCATTTGCGCCAGCAGCGCCGCTACGACCGCCAGCAGCTGGCGAAATCCTGGGATGACGACCGCCACCAGCCCGCCGCACGCTCGATCCAGGTCGGCATCATGGGGCTCGGCGAGCTCGGGCTCGACGCGGCGCGCAAGCTGCAGATGATCGGCTTCGACGTCGCCGGCTGGAGCCGGTCGCCGAAGGATGTCGATGGCCTCGTGACCTTCGCGGGTCCCGACGGCATGCTCGCCTTCCTCGGCCGCACCGACATCCTGGTCTGCCTGCTGCCGCTGACGCCCGACACGCGCGGCATGCTCAATGCCGATCTCTTCGCGGCGCTGGCGCAGAACGGCCGGCTCGGCGGGCCGTTCCTGATCAATGCCGGGCGCGGCGGGCTGCAGGTCGAGGCCGACATCCTCGCCGCGCTCGACGCCGGCACCCTGAAAGGCGCGGCGCTCGACGTGTTCGAGAGCGAGCCGCTGCCGGCGGATTCGCCGCTCTGGAGCCATCCGGCAGTGACGGTGACGCCGCATAACGCGGCGATGTCGGAGCCGGAGGCGATCGCGACCCTGATCGCGGCGCAGATCAGGCGGCTACAAGCGGGCGAGCCGCTCGAGCATATGGTTGACCCGACGCGGGGCTATTGAGGCGAAGCGGACGATACGTCACTCAACCGTCACGCCGCTGTCGTCGGGCTGAAACGCTGCAGGGCCAATCCGGCGCGGTCTCACCCAGCGCCGGAGTGTCCCATGCGCCTTGCCCTCGCCGCAGCCCTGCTGCTGTCCTCGACCATGCTCGCCGGCGCGCAGGACGCGCCCAAGGAGTTCCCGGCCAAGCTGCTGGGCCATGCGCTGCTGCCCGCGAACACGATCATCCCCGCTCCGGCCGATGCGCCGGCCGATCTCAAGGTCTCGGGCAAGTTCACGACGCCGGGCAAGCGCGTCGAGCAGGTCGGCACGGTGATGGGCACCTCGGGCGGGCGCCCGACCGGGCTCTCCACCCCCTTCGCCGGGCAGCCGGTGCAGGGCTTTTCCGGCATCCGCTCGCTCGGCAATGGCGAGTTTCTGGTGCTGACCGACAACGGCTTCGGCGCCAAGGCGAACTCGCCCGACGCGATGCTGTTCTTCCATCGCCTCAAGGCCGATTTCAGCGGGGGCAAGATCGAGCGCAGCGCGACCACCTTCCTGCACGACCCCGACAAGAAGGTGCCGTTCCGCATCGTCCACGAGGGCACCGAGAAGCGCTATCTGACCGGCGCGGATTTCGACCCCGAGTCGATCCAGCCGATCGGCGACAAGCTCTGGATCGGCGAGGAGTTCGGCCCCTACCTGATCCGCACCGACGCCAACGGCAAGGTCGAGGCCGTGTTCGAGACCATGGTCGACGGCAAACCGGCCCGCTCGCCCGACCATTACGCCGTGACCACGCCGGGCGCGCCGAACCTGGCCGTCGAGTTCAACGTCCGCCGCTCCAAGGGCTATGAGGGCATGGCGCAGTCGCCGGATGGCCGCCTCCTCTATCCGCTGCTGGAAGGCCCGCTCTGGAACGCCGAGACCAAGGGCAATGAGGAGGTCGACGGCAAGGAAGTGCTGCGCATCCTCGAATTCGACGTGCAGAACGAGAAGTGGACCGGCCGCTCCTGGTTCTTCCCGCTGGAGCAGAAGGGCCTCGCCATCGGCGATTTCAACATGATCGACGGCACTACAGCGCTCATCATTGAAAGGGATAACGGCGAAGGCACCGCCGACCGCGCCTGCGCGCCCAGTCAGAAGGGCCCGGACTGCTTCCACGACCTCGCCAAGTTCAAGCGCATCGTCAAGATCGAGATGAACGACGCCAATGTCGGCAAGCCGGTGCGCAAGGTCGGCTTCATCGACCTGATGAAGATCGCCGACCCGGACGGCAAGGCGAAGCAGGGCGCCATCGACGGCGTGCTGCCCTTCCCCTTCTTCACCATCGAGAATGTCGATGTCGTCGATCGCGCCAACGGCGTCATCGTCGTCGGCAACGACAACAACCTGCCCTTCTCCTCCTCGCGCGATCCGAAGAAGGCCGACGACAACGAGCTCGTCCTGCTCTCGGTGAAGGAGCTACTCGACGCCAAGTGAGGCGCCGCTACGTTCGGCTCAAGTCGTGGCGAAGTAAGTTTCCGCTCCCGTCAGTCCTGAAAACGTCATGGCCGGCCTCGCGCCGGCCATTCACGTTTGCGCGCACCGATCTTGAACCGGGTTCGGCGCAGTATTAAATTTGCGATCACCAAGCGCCTTCAGGCGCAAGGCATAGTGGTTCGGATGATCGACACTCATGGAGGTGATCATGTTGACCGCGAATACGAATGGCCGGCGGCCGCAGGACTTGTTCAATCTCCTGATCGCCGCATGCCTGTTCATCTCTCCCTGGATCGTCGGCTTCGTGGGCGACACCATGCCCACCTGGAACGCCTGGATCGTCGCCGTGGTGCTCGCCCTGGTCGCGATCGCGGCGCTTTCGGCCTTCGCCGAATGGGAGGAATGGGTGAACCTGGTGCTCGGCCTCTGGCTGATGGCCGCTCCCTGGCTGCTCGGCTTCACCGGCAACTTCAACGCGTTCTGGACCCATATGATCCTGGGCGTGCTGACGGCGGCGGTCTCGGCCTGGGCGGTCTGGGACTATCGGCACGAGCCGCACGCGACGGCCTGACCGGCCGCTGCGCGACACGATGCTACGGCCCGCCGCCGCAAGACGGCGGGTCTTTTGCCGCCGGCCCCTGCCGGCCGGTCAGGCCACGCGCTTGTCGGGCGAATCGCAGAGATCGTTCTGGATGCAGCGGCCGCATTCCGGCCTGAGCGCCTTGCAGGTATAGCGCCCGTGCAGGATCAGCCAGTGATGTGCGTGCCGGCCGAATTCCGGCGGCACGGCCTGCTCCAGCCCGAGCTCGACGGTCAGCACATTCTTGCCCGGCGCGATGCGCAGCCGGTTGGCGACGCGGAAGACATGGGTGTCGACCGCATGGGTGATCTCGCCGAAGGCGATGTTGAGCACGACATTGGCGGTCTTGCGGCCGACGCCCGGCAGGCTTTCCAGCGCCTCGCGGCTGGTCGGGACCTCGCCGCCGAATTCCGCGATCAGCTTCTCGCTCAGCGCGATCACGTTCTTCGCCTTGGTGCGGTAGAGGCCGATGGTCCTGACCAGCTCGCGCACCTGCTCCTCGCCGAGCGCCAGCATCTTCTGCGGCGTGTCGGCGAGCGCGAAGAGCTTGCGCGTCGCCTTGTTGACGCCGGCATCGGTCGCCTGGGCCGAGAGCACGACCGCTACCAGCAGGGTGAAGGCGTTGATATGCTCGAGCTCGCCCTTGGGCTCGGGATTGGCAGCCTGGAAACGCTCGAAGATCTCGCGAATGCCGGCCGCGTCGCGCGGTCTCGGCGTTGTGATCCTCGCCGGCCCGGGCTTGCGGCCCATGGGCCTGTTCCTGTCGCTCATCCCGGCGTTATAATCGCGGGATGAGCGGCGGCAAGCATGATTACGGCGATCGCGGCGAGGAGCGGACGGACGCCTCCGAGCGCCCCGTCTTCGACGCCACCATCACGCCGCATCGCTCGCTCGGCCAGAGCGGCTTTCGCACCGTGATGACGCTGGTCTGCCTCGCCAGCGTGGTGTCCTCGATCCCCTTCGTCGTGCTCGGCGCCTGGCCGGTGGCCGGCTTCTTCGGCCTCGACATCCTGGCGCTGTTCATCGCCTTCAAGCTCAATTTCCGCGCGGCGCGAGCGTTCGAGCGCATCGTGGTGACGCCGCTCGAAGTGCTGCTGCGCAAGGTCTCGCATCACGGCAAGGAGGCGATCTGGCGCTCCAATCCGGCCTGGACCAAGCTCGAACGGCAGCAAGACGAGGATTACGGCCTGCTCGGGCTCAACCTCGTCTCGCGCGGCCGCAGCGTGCCGGTCGGCGGGGCGCTCTCGCCCAAGGAGCGTGAGGGCTTCGCCGAGGCCCTGGGCACGGCCCTGAGCCAAGCCCGGCGCGGTCCCGATTTCGGGAAGGCCTGAATGGCGGCGACGCTCGTGCCGCTGCTGGCGCTGGCGGTGATCGCCGTCGTCCTGTTCGTGGCGATCAGGCCGAGGCGCGGCACGGCGGCCGAGACGCTTTCCGAAGGTGAGAAGAACGTGCGCGCCTATGGGCTCGTCCTGCGCGACAGGCTCGACCGCGCGCTGTTCGGGCCGGCCTTGGCTGCGCAGGTCTGGGACCGCCTGATGCAAAGCCCCATCGGCGAGGGACTGATCCACGAGTTCCACCGCGATTTCTGCGGCCACGGACTGATCCGCACCGAAACGGGCGTGAAGCTCTGCGACATCCAGGATGGCTGGCATCCCGGCGAGGCCATCGCCGAATGGACGTCGAAGGAGGCCTTCGTCGCCTTCTTCGCCGAGCAGTCGGATTTTTCCTGCAGCGGCTGGGACGAGGCCTCGCCAGTCTTCGCGACGCCGGACGAATGGTACCGCAACAACCAGCGCCTGACCCGCGAAAAGCTGCGGCGGTTCCTGGACGGGCCTATGCCGGCCTGAGCCGCACTAACGCGCTCGCGCCAGCCAGATGGTATGCCCGCCACAGCTCGGGTCCTCGACGGCATGAGCGACGACATCGAAGCCGTGACCGTCGAGCAGCGCCCGATATTCCGACTCGGCCAGGCTGCCGTGATAAAGCGGCTCGCCCTCGAAGGAGCCGATCGCCTCGCCCTCGGCCGGGCCGCTGGTGAACATCAGCGCCGCGCCCGGTGCGGCATGCACCGCGAAAACGGGGAACATGCTGCGCTGATCCGCCGGTGTGAGGTGAAAGAAGCTGTCCCAGGCGAGCAAGCCGTCGAAGCTTCGGCCGAGCGACAGGGTCCGCATGTCGGCGACCAACCAGCCATGCTCCGGGAAACGCACCCGGCAGAGCTCGATCAATGGCGGCGAGGCATCGATACCCGTGACGGCATGGCCCGCCTCGACGAAATGACGCGCGAGCGGCTCGCCCGAGCCGCAGCCGATATCGAGGATCGTCCCTCCCGGCGGCAGCAGCGCCTGGAAGCGTTCGAGCCAGGGCCGCTCGAACAGCGATTTCCCGCGGGCGGCGTCATAGGCGAGCGCGCGGCGCCGGTAGAGTCCGGCGATGCGCTCCGCAAGCTCCGACATGAGCGCCTCCCCCCAAGAATCGTCGGCGGCGACCTTGCCAGCTTTCGGGTGGTGACGGCACCGTGCGGTTTCTAAATTCGTGTCATGACGACAGACACGAGGTCCACCATGATGGCTCAAGCTTCGATGAAAACGGCAATGACCCCGACCCGCTTCTCCAATGCCGTGCTCGCCCGCGCGGCGCAGGCCATGCCGGCCGAGGCGGATTTCCCGGTCGCGGCCCCGGGCTCGGATTATGACACCGTGCGGCGCATCCTGGCCTATATCACCGAGAACTGGCGGCAGCAGCCGACGATCGAGGCGATCGCCGAGGCCGCCGGCGCGACGCCGACCGACGTCCACCATCTCTTCCGGCGCTGGTGCGGGCTGACGCCCAAGGCCTTCCTGCAGGCGATCACGCTCGACAACGCCAAGGGCCTGCTCGCCTCCTCGGCCAGCATCCTCGACACCAGCTACGAGGTCGGGCTGTCCGGCCCCGGCCGGCTGCACGACCTCTTCGTCACCCATGAGGCGATGTCGCCGGGCGAGTGGAAAGCCGGCGGCGAGGGGCTGAAGCTCTCCTACGGCTTCCATCCCTCGCCGTTCGGAGAGGCGCTGATCGTCGCGACCGAGCGTGGCCTGGCGGGGCTCGGCTGGGTCTCGACCAGCGTCGATGGCGGCAAGGTCGTCGGCGGCCGGGCGGAGGCGCTGGCCGACATGATGCGGCGCTGGCCCCATGCCGATTACCGCTTCGACCCGGCCTCGACGCGGCCCTATGCCGGGCGGATATTCGACCCCAAGGCCTGGAGTTCCGAGACGCCGCTGCGGGTCGTCCTGATCGGCACCGATTTCGAGGTGCGGGTCTGGGAGACGCTGCTGCGGATCCCGGTCGGCTGCGCCACAACCTATGGCGACGTCGCCAACCATATCGGCAAGCCCACGGCGGCGCGGGCGGTCGGGGCGGCGGTCGGCAAGAACCCGATCTCCTTCGTGGTGCCCTGCCACCGCGTCATCGGCAAGTCCGGCGCGCTGACCGGCTACCATTGGGGCCTGACGCGCAAGCGCGCCATCCTCGGCTGGGAAGCCGGGCAGACCGGCGGCGTGGCGGCCTGAGCGGCCGCGCCCCGTTCACTCTTTCAGATACATGTCCCAGCAGGGCGCCAGCGCGATCAGCCGGCGCCCTTTCAGCGCTTCAGCAAAATGGGTGGCGATCATGGCGCGCGCCGTGGTCGGCGGGCATTTCGGCGCCAGGATCGCGTCGGTCTCGCTCAGGCTCTGGAGGGCGGCGGGATCGATCTCGGGCGTGGTGCGGCCAGGATCGACGCCGATCGGCACGTGGCGCGGTGGCCGCCGGTCGAGCAGGTAGTTGAGCGGGTCGGTGAAATCGAGCGTGAACAGACTGTCGAGCCGGCGCTTGTTCGTCGCCTCCCAGGCGCGGATCGCGTCGACCGCCTGCTGGATCTCGAGCAGCCAGGTCGCCTGATAGTCGATCTCGGAATAGAGGATGTAGGAGGGCAGCAGCCCGCGCCCGACGAGGTCGCGATAGGGCGCCTGATAGGTCGCATAATGGGCGAGCATGGCCGGGGCGCGCTCGACAATGTCCGATTTGACGCTGACCCGGCCGAGCGGGCCGAGATCGGGCGTCGCCAGGCCGACATAGCTCGGAGCCCCCAGGACGGCGCGTGCGCTACGCTGGACGAAGAGCACGGCGGAAGGCAGCGCGACCGCCAGCGCCAGCAGGAGGACCAGCTTGCCGAGGCGATCGTCGCGGCCGTGAAACTCCCGCAGGATCAGAAGCAGCACGGGCCAGAGCCCGATGAATTCGAGCGAGCCGGTGTTCTGGGTCTCGAACAGGGTGAGTGCGGCGAGTGCTGCCGCGAACCAGCCGAGCGGCGAAGCGAGGATCGCGCGCAGCCAGCCCCATGACGGCGCGGGTCTGTCGCGCCAGGCGATGAAGACGAGGATGGCGAGCAGCAGCAGGGCCGGGCCGATGACGTTGAACTTGACCGAGGCGACGGTGAGGAAGCGCGGCAGCAGCGCCCCGGCGTTCATGTCGAGCAGAGTCAGGATATCGGCGAGATAGGCGCGCACCATGCCGGTGCCGAGATCGAGCAGGACGAGCGCGGCGATCACCAGCCCGGCGGCGATGGCCGCGTCACGCAGCCGCATGCGCCCGGCCAGTACGGCATAGCCGACGAGCAGCGTGCCCGCCACGGCGCCGGTGATCTTGACCAGGAACAGCGTGAGCATCAGGGCCGCGACGAGGCCGATCAGCAAGCGGCGGCCGTCGACGAAGATGAGTGTCGCGATCAGCAGGTAGAGCAGCAGGCTGATATGGCGGTTGTAATGGCCATAGCCGTCGAAGCCCGGCGCGGGATAGAGCCCGTGCAGGTTGATCGGCAGCGAGGCGAAGAGCAGGAAGGGCAGCAGCAGCGCCAGCGCCAGGCCGCGCGAGCGCCGCCCGACATGGGCGACGAGCAGGACGAGCGGCGCCAGCCACACCGCCAGCAGGCTCCAATTGACCAGCAGCATCGGCTGCGCGCGCGGGAAGAGCGCCTCGAAGCCGGCGACGAGATAATAGCCGAGCGGGCCGACCGGCGCGAAGAAATCGATGGCCGGCACCTGGCCCAGCCGGATGCGCTGGACGGCGTCGAGATAGATCGCCGTATCCCAGTAGTTCGGGCCGAGCGGCAGGCGCAGCGGCAGGGCGAGACCGGCGAGCACGATCAGCAGGAAAGCCGCGAGCCAGAGCCAGGGCGAGCCGGCGAGGCGCCATGCGCCATCGGCGAAGCCCGCCGCGCCGGGCGCGCTTTTCGGTTCGACCTGCCCCATCGCCACGGTGAGCCTCCTTTCAGCCGAGCGCAAATTGGCAGAAAAACCTTACCGGGACCCTGTCGGAACCTCAGACTCGATGGCGGAGACGGTTAGCTCGCCACGATGTCGGCAACGCGAACCGGCAACGCGAAGCCGAAGCCGAGCCGGTCGTCAGGCTCGATCACGAAGACGCCCTCGCCGGCAAGATGACTCGTGCCGCCGACCTCGACCGTGACCGCGCCTTGCGCCGGAAAGTCGACCGGCCCGACGATCCGGCCCGAGAATGTCCCGCCGGTCACGCTGCGGAAGAGCCGCGCCTGCCCCGGCCGGACGAGCCCCTTGGCATGATCGAGTGCCATGCGGGCGGTGACGCCGGAACCGGTCGGCGAGCGGTCGATCTGGCGCTCGGCGAAGATGCAGAGATTGAAGCTCGTCTCCTCCGGTCCGACCTCGTCGGTGACGATCGTGCCATAGAGGAAGCCGAGATCGGGCTCGCTCGGGTGGGCGATCGGCGGCCCGGCACGCACCGCGTCGGTCAGGGCGGCGGCTGCCTCGGTCAGTCGTTCCACCGGTGTCTCGAGGAGATCGAGCCCGAAGCGCGAGGCCGGCAGGATGCAATAGAAGGCGCCGCCATAGGCGATATCGGTGACGATCTCGCCGAAGCCCGGCACCGCCACCGCCCGGTCGCGGGCCTGGACGAAGGCCGGCACGCTCTCGAAATGGACCTCGCCGACCTTGCCGTCCTTCACCGTGCAAGCCAGGCGCAGCAGCCCGCAGGGCGCCTCGATGGCGAAGCGCGTCACCGGCTCGACCGCCGGCACCAGCCCGCGCTCGATCGCATAGCGGCCGAGCGCGACGGTGGCGTGGCCGCACATCGTCGAATAGCCCTCGTTATGGGTGAAGAGCACGCCGAAGGCGGCGTCCGGATGCGAGGGCTCGACCGGGATGACGCCATACATGCCGGCATGGCCGCGCGGCTCCAGCATCATCGCCCGCCGCAGGTCGTCATGCCGCTCGCGCGCCTGGCGGCGCTTGTCGAGGATGCTCGCGCCGGTAAGCTCGGGATAGCCGGCAATGACGATGCGCACCGGCTCGCCGCAGGTATGATAGTCGAGATAGCTCAGGCGCATCGGCTTGACTCCGTCAGTCATAGGGCGGCTTCGGTTTGAGGCGCGGTGGGTTGCAGCCGCGCTCTCCGCAGGTCTCGGCCGCGACGCGGCAGGCAAAATCCATGGCCGAGGCCGAGAGCTCCTCGGGCAGGTCGCGCAGGACCGGACCGAGGCCGCCATTCTGCCAGAGCGAGGCCAGGAAGGCGCCCATGAAGCTGTCGCCGGCCCCGATCGTGTCGACGACCTCGTCAGCCGGGACGAAGGCCGAGATCATCCCCCCGGACGCCAGGTAGAGATCGGCGCCGTGATCACCCGAGGTGCTCAGGACGAGCGGCAATCCGCCGGCGAACCAGCGCTGGTAATCCTGGCCGGAGCCCGTATCGACCGCCACCGCATCCTCATAGCTGAGCTTCACCAGATCGCAGAACGGCACGCGCTCCTCGATCGCGCTGCGCGCCTGATCGGGCGGGGGCAGGACGGGCAGGCGGATATTGAAATCATAGCTGACGCTCAGCCCCGCCGCGCGCGCCCGGCGCATCAGCGCGAGCGCGGCCCGGCCGGAGGCGCCGAGCGTCGCGCCGAAGGAGGTGACGTGCAGATGCGCGAAATCCGAGAGGTCGGGCTCGGGCGGCGCCACGTCGAAGGCGGTGCCGCTGAGCCGGAAGCGATAGCGCGCCGCGCCATCGGCATCGAACGACTCCACCGTGGCGGAGGGCGTCGGTGCATCACAGGCGCCGATGAAGCGCTGGTCGATGCCTTCGTCAGCCAGGCGAGAGAGGAACAGCCGACCCATCGTGTCGCGCGACGAGAGGCTGGCATTGTAGGCGACCTTTGCGCCGCAGCGCGCCAGCGTCAGGGCCGTGTTGTAGCCGGAGCCGCCGAGGACGGCCTCGGCCCGGCGGCCTTCGCTCTCCGGCACGAGATCGACGAGCGCCTCGCCGAAGACGAGGACGCCCTTGCCGCTCACAGCAGCCCGCGCTTGGCCAGGTTGCGCATCAGATGCGAAGCGCCGAAGCTCCAGGGCTCGCATTCGTCGGTGCGGCGCATGCGGTTGACCAGTGCGCCGAGCTCCGGCGCGGCGATGGTGACGATGTCCCCGTATTTATGGGTGAAGCCGCCGCCCGGCGTGTCGCGATCCTTGATCGGCGCGAACATGGTGCCGAGATAGAGCGCCGCACCGTCCGGGTATTGATGGTTCGGGTTGAGCATCTGGCCGGCGAGATCGGCCGGATCGCGGCTGATCCTGGCGATCGAGGACGAGCCTTCGAGCCTGAACCCGTCCGGCCCCTCGACGGTCAGCGTCACCGTCGTCTTGCGGACATGGTCGAGCGTGAAGCCGGCATCGAAGAAGCGGATGAAGGGGCCGACCGCGGCGGCGGCATTGTTGTCCTTGGCCTTGCCGAGCAGCAGGGCCGAGCGCCCCTCGACATCGCGCAGGTTGACGTCGTTGCCGAGGGTCGCGCCGACGATGGCGCCGGTCGAGGCGACGATGAGGACGATCTCGGGCTCGGGGTTGTTCCAGGTCGAGGCCGGGTGCAGGCCGGCATCGACGCCGGTGCCCACCGCCGACATCGGCGGCGCCTTGGTGAAGATCTCGGCGTCGGGGCCGATCCCGACCTCGAGATACTGGCTCCAGGCGCCCTGCTTGATCAGCACCTCCTTGAGATGCATCGCCTCCGGCGAGCCGGGCTTCAGCTTGGAGAGATCGTCGCCGATGAGCTTGCCGATCTCCGCGCGGATGGTGGCGGCGGCGGCCGGGTTGCCGCGCGCCTTCTCCTCGATGACGCGTTCCAGCATCGAGACGGCGAAGGTGACGCCGGCGGCCTTGACCGCCTGCAGGTCGAGCGGGCCCAGCAGCCAGGGCTTGCCTGTGTCACGGCCGTCCGGCGGCGTGTTGGCGAGGATGGCGGCGAGGCTGCCGATCGTCTCGCCCTTGGCGGCGCGCAGGGCCGCTGCAGGATCGGAGGCCTCGCAGAGATCGCGCATCGTGGCGAAGGCGCCGCTGATGTCGACCAGATCATCGCCGCGCAGGACGACGACGGCCGGGCCCTCGACATCGGGCCGCCAGACACGGCCGGCGAGCGCCGCCTTCGCGGCATCGGCCGGCAGGGTGTTCCGGGGCGTCAGGGCAAGCTCAGGCATGATCGTTCGTCCATTGGTGGAATTGCCACGATGAAAGTCGCGAGGGAGAACAGCCGCTTCGCCGGCAATACGCAAGGGGGCGAATACGCGTGCGGGGACATTGACCGGGCATGGCACGCATGTCGTGTGATTGTCATTGAAACGTCACCTGTCCTTCATGCTAGCTTGCGCACCAACGACAAGAACCGCCAGCGCGAGCCGTGGCGGAAGGGAGAGACGAGATGACATCCAGAATGCGTTCGACGATTTCGGCTGCAGCCCTACTCTCGCTGGCCGGAGCGGCGCCCGCCGCCGCGCAGACCGAGATCCAGTGGTGGCATGCGCTGACCGGCGCCAATAACGACGTCGTGGTGAAGCTGGCCGAGGAGTTCAACGCCTCGCAGAAGGAGTACAAGGTCGTCCCGGCCTATAAGGGCTCCTATCCCGACACGCTGAATGCCGGCGTCGCCGCCTTCCGGGCCGGAACCGCGCCGCATATCCTGCAGGTCTTCGAGGTCGGCACCGGCACGATGATGTCGGCCAAGGGCGCCGTGAAGCCCGTCTTCGAGCTGATGAAGGAAGCCGGCGAGCCTTTCGACCCCAAGGCTTATTTGCCGGCGATCACCGGCTATTACTCGACCGCCAAGGGCGACATGCTCTCGATGCCGTTCAACTCGTCGAGCATGGTGATGTGGTACAACAAGGACGCCTTCAAGAAGGCGGGCCTGAACGCAGACGCGCCGCCCAAGACCTGGCCGGAGGTGTTCGAGGCCGCCAAGAAGCTCAAGGCGGCGGGCTTCGACAAATGCGGCTTCTCGAATGCCTGGGCGACCTGGGCCAATATCGAGCAGTTCGGCGCCTGGCATAACATCCCGATCGCGACCAAGGCGAACGGGCTCGACGGTTTCGACACGGTGCTGAACTTCAACAGCCCGGTCTTCGTCAAGCATCTGACCAACCTGGTCGAGCTGCAGAAGGACAAGACCTACGACTATTCCGGCCGCACCAATAACGGCGAGGGCCGTTTCACCTCGGGCGAATGCCCGATCTTCCTGACCTCGTCGGGCTTCTTCGGCAATGTCAGGGCAAACGCCAAGTTCGACTGGGCCAACGCCCCGATGCCCTACTACCCGGACGTGCCGGGCGCGCCGCAGAACTCGATCATCGGCGGCGCCTCGCTCTGGGTGATGGGCGGCAAGAAGGCCGACGAATACAAGGGCGTCGCCAAGTTCTTCACCTTCATCTCCAATGTCGACCGCCAGGTGAAGCTGCACACCGAGTCCGGCTACCTGCCGATCACCAAGGCGGCCTATGAGAAGGTCAAGTCGTCGGGCTTCTACAAGGACAAGCCCTATCTCGAGACGCCGATCCTCGAATTGACCAACAAGGAGCCGACCGAGAACTCGCGCGGCCTGCGCTTCGGCGGCCTCGTCCAGATCCGCGACATCTGGTCGGAGGAGATCGAGGCGGCGCTGAACGGGCAGAAGACCCCGAAGGCCGCGCTCGACGCGGCGGTGGAGCGCGGCAACCAGGCGCTGCGCCAGTTCGAGCGGACGGCCTCGCGCTGAACCGCTGGTGACAAACACCTCGTCATCCCGGACGATCGCAGATCGCTCCGGGATCCATCGCAGAGCGCCGCGCTCGACGATGGATCCCGGCGCTCCGCTTCGCTACGGCCGGGATGACGGCGCATTGGAAGCCTGATGCAGAAGAACGCGCATTTCCGCAGCCTGACGATCCCGCTGATGCTGCTCCTGCCGCAGCTCGCGATCACCATCATCTTCTTCTACTGGCCTGCGAGCCAGGCGGTCTGGCAGTCCTTCCTGCTGGAGGACGCCTTCGGCACCTCGACCCAGTTCGTCTGGTTCGAGAACTATCGCGACCTCTTCGCCGACCCGGGCTATTTCAAGGCCTTCGTCAACACGGCGATCTTCTCCACCTTCGTCTGCATTCTCTCGCTCTCGATCGCGCTGCTCTTCGCCGTGATGGCCGACCGGCAGATCAGGGGCGCCGAGATCTACAAGACCCTGCTGATCTGGCCCTATGCGGTGGCGCCAGCCATCGCCGGCGTGCTCTGGATCTTCATGTTCGACCCTTCCCTCGGCATGCTCGCCCGCGGGCTGCAATCGCTCGGGGTCAACTGGAACCCGCGCCTCAACGGCAATGACGCGATGACGCTGGTCATCCTGGCCGCGACCTGGAAGCAGATCAGCTACAATTTCCTGTTCTTCCTCGCCGGGCTGCAATCGATCCCGAAAAGCGTGATCGAGGCGGCGGTGATCGACGGCGCCCGGCCGATGCGCCGGTTCTGGACCATCGTCTTCCCGCTGCTCTCGCCGACGACCTTCTTCCTGCTCGTCGTCAACATCGTCTACGTCTTCTTCGACACCTTCGGCATCATCGACACGGTCTCCGGCGGCGGGCCCTCGGGGGCGACCGAGACGCTGGTCTACAAGGTCTATTCCGACGGCAAGGGCGGCTCCAATCTCGGCGGCTCGGCGGCGCAATCGGTGATCCTGCTCGTCATGGTCATCGCCCTGACCGCGGTCCAGTTCCGCTTCATCGAGCGCAAGGTGAACTACTGATGCGGATGACGCTTACAACCGCGTCATGGTCGGGCTTGTCCCGACCATCCACGTCTTCCCTGGTGAAGAGCGTTCAAGACGTGGATGCTCGCCACAAGGGCGAGCATGACGGCTGGACGAGCGGAGAGACGCTCTGATGGCCTCCGTGATGTGGCAGGAACTCACCGCCGAGGAACTGCGCCGGAAGGCAGCAAAGGATGCGGTCGTCGTCTTGCCGATCGCCTCGATGGAGCAGCACGGGCCGCATCTTCCCGTCGGCGTCGACACCATCCTGTGCGAGGGCGTCTGCAAGGCTGCGGCCGAGCGCGCCGGCGATGTCGAAGTCGTGGTCGCGCCGACTCTGTGGTGCGGCATGGCCGAGCACCATATGGCTTTTGGCGGCACTTTCACCTTCGACATCCCGACCTATCGCGCCGTGCTGCTGGCATTGCTGAAGAGCATCGAGCGACATGGCTTCAGCCGGGTGATCATCGTCAACGGCCATGGCGGCAACATCGCCGCGCTCGCCGCTTTCCTGCCGGATTTCGCGCGCGAGACCTCGCTACGCATCCTCGGCACCACCTATTTCACCCTGGCGCAGGAGGCGATGGCGCCCTTCATGCAGGACCAGGTCAGCGTGCTGCATGCCTGCGAGGTCGAGACCTCGATGATGATGGTGCTGGCGCCGGAGACGGTCAGGCACGCGCGCCTGCCCGAGGCCTTCGGCATGCTCGGCGCCGATCTCGCGGCGCTGACGCGCCCGACTGTCGGGCGCTACCGGCCCTTCCGCGAGATGACCGAGACCGGCGTGATCGGCGACGCGCGGCGCGCCACGAAGGAGAAGGGCGAGGCCTTCCTCGACGCCTGCGCCGACGCGCTCGCCAATCTGGTGCGCGACCATGGAGGAGCGGCCTGATGGTCGAAGACCGGCGCTTCGGCGACATCCTCGCCTATGTCATCCTGACGATCGGGGTGCTGATCGTCGCCTTCCCGGTCTGGCTGACCTTCGTCGCCTCGACCTGGGACGCCTCGACCATCATCAACGGGCAGCTGCCGCTCTATCCCGGCCCGCATTTCTTCGAGAACTACTACCGCATCCTCTTCGTCGGCACCTCGAGCACGACGCGCGAGCCGGTCGCGATCATGATGTTCAATTCCTTCGTGATGGCGATGGCGATCGCGCTCGGCAAGATCTTCATCTCGGTGCTCTCGGCCTATGCGATCGTCTATTACCGCTTCCCGTTCCGGATGACGGCGTTCTGGATCATCTTCGTCACGCTGATGCTGCCGGTCGAGGTCCGCATCTTCCCGACCTTCAAGGTCGTCTCCGATCTCGGCATGCTCGACAGCTATCAGGGCCTCGCCGTGCCGCTGATCGCGTCCGCGACCGGCACCTTGCTGTTCCGGCAGTTCTTCATGACGATCCCGGACGAATTGCTCGAGGCCTCGATGATCGACGGCGCCGGGCCGTTCAAGTTCTTCAAGGACACGGTGGTGCCGCTCTCGCTCACCACGACCGCGGCGCTGTTCGTGATCCAGTTCATCTATGGCTGGAACCAGTATCTCTGGCCCTTGCTGATCACCACCAAGGATTCGATGCAGACCATCGTCATCGCCATCAAGAAGATGATCGTCACCGCCGACGCGCTCACCGAATGGCAGCTCGCCATGGCGACCGCGATGCTGGCGATGCTGCCCCCCGTCTTCGTCGTCATCGCCATGCAGAGGCTCTTCGTGAAGGGCCTGGTCGAAACCGAGAAGTAACCCGCAGATGGCTCAGGTCACGCTCACCAACGTCAAGAAGGTCTATGCCGGCGGCGTCGAGGCCGTGAAGGGCGTGTCCTTCGACATTCCCGATGGCGGCTTCTGCGTGCTCGTCGGCCCGTCGGGCTGCGGCAAGTCCACGCTGCTGCGCATGGTGGCGGGGCTTGAGACGATCTCCGCCGGCGAGGTCTCGATCGGCAACCGGGTGGTCAACCAGATCGAACCCGCCGACCGCGACATCGCCATGGTGTTCCAGAACTACGCGCTCTATCCGCATATGAGCGTCTACGACAACATGGCCTATGGGCTGCGCAACCGTAAGACGCCCAAGGACGAGATCGAGACGCGCGTCAAGGAAGCGGCCCGCATCCTGGCGATCGAGAACCTGCTGGAGCGCCGGCCGCGCCAGCTCTCCGGCGGCCAGCGCCAGCGCGTCGCCATGGGCCGCGCCATCGTGCGCAAGCCGCAGGTCTTCCTGTTCGACGAGCCGCTCTCCAATCTCGACGCCAAGCTGCGCGTGCAGATGCGGGTCGAGATCAAGAAGCTGCAGCGCGCGCTCGGCGTCACCGCGATCTATGTCACGCATGACCAGGTCGAGGCGATGACGCTCTCCGACAAGCTCGTGGTGATGAATGGCGGGCAGGTCGAGCAGATCGGCGTGCCGGCCGAGGTCTACCGCAAGCCAGCGAGCAGGTTCGTCGCGACCTTCATCGGCTCGCCGCCGATGAACATCCTGCCGGCGACGATCGACGGGCCCGGCATCGTCGCGCTCGGCGACGCCATCCTGGAGGCGCGCGACCTCAAGCAGGATCTGCCGGCCGGCAGCAAGGTCGAGGTCGGCCTGAGGCCGGAGGATATCGAGATCGCCTCCGAGGGTCAGGCCGGCTCGCTGCCCTTCGACGTCGAGTTCGTCGAGGAGCTCGGCGCGACACAGCTCTTCCACGGCCAGCTCGCCGGCCTGCCCTTCGTCATGCAGGCGGCGACGGGAGAGGTGTCCAGCGAGGCGAAGCGGCTCTGGATCGCGGTCGACCCCGACCGGGTGCATGTCTTCGACGCGACGAGCGGGGCAAGGCTGGGAAGGGGGTGAGATCCGGCAAACCCCTCTCCTGGAAGGAGAGGGGCAGGGGTGAGGTGTTCGGGAGGGATATCGCTGGCTGTGACACGGGTGCGCGGTGAGCGCTCGCGGAACTGGTCCACGGGCCATCCCCTCACCCTGCCCTCTCCCTCCGGGAGAGGGTTCCCCGTGCTTTTCCGTCAATGACCGCGCAAGCCTTCAGCTCACCGGCGCGTATTTCACCACGCAGCCATAGGCCTTGGTCGCCGGCTCCGAGACCGGCTTGCCGGCCTTCAGCTCGGCCATCGCCTGCCGGACATAGCTCTTCGCGCCGTTCAGGCTCGAGGCGCTCGCCGACGGCTTGTCGTCGATCGCGCCGGCATAGGCGAGCGTGCCCTTGGGATCGATGATGTACATGTGCGGGGTGGTCTGGGCGCCGTAGGCGCGCGCCATCTGGCTCTTCGGATCGAGCAGGATAGCGGCCGGGGCAGCGTCACGCGAGGCCGTCAGTTCCTTGGCCTTGGCGCCGTCGACATGGCCCTGCTCGCCGACCGGCGAGGAGATGACCGAGAGCCAGACGACGCCCTCCTTGGCCATGTCCTTCTGCAGGGTCTGCATGGTGGCGCTGTTGTAGTGCTTCCGGACATAGGGGCAGTCATGGTTGGTCCATTCGAGGATCACCGTCTTGCCGGCATAGTCCGCGAGCTTCTGCGTCTTGCCGTCGGCGTCGACCACCGAAAAATCCGGCGCCGGCGCGCCTGGCCTGGCCGCGCCCTGGGCGAGGGCGGCGCTCGCCGCGAGGGTCAGACCCGCAAAGGCAAGGCCGGCGATGAAAGTCTGTCTGGTCATGGCTTTCATGTCTGTCTCCGTCTTCTCAGGGTGGGCTTGGAAGGAAATTCAGGGGCGGTTGGCGGCGGTCTTCGCCTCCCGTCCGGAGGCTCGCGCGGCGGCCTCGATCAGCATGTCGATGGTCAGGAGCTGCGGCAGGATCTCGGCTTGCCCGCCCTTCGCCGCGGGATAGAACAGATAGAGCGGCACGCCGGCGCGGCCATGCTCGGCCAGCGCCGCGGCGATCGTGGCGTCGCGATTGGTCCAGTCGGCCTTGAGCGAGGCGACGTTCAGCGCGGCGAAGGCGTCCTTCACCTCCTGGCGCGACAGCGCGACGCGCTCGTTCGCCAGGCAGGTGATGCACCAGGCGGCGGTGAAATTGACGAAGACGGGGCGGCCCTCCGCCTGCAGCGCCGCGACGCGCGCCGGCGACCAGGCCTGCGGATCGCCGGCCTCAGCCCGCGCGGCCGTGTTGGGCACGGCGCTCTGCAGGACGAAGGCTCCGGCGCCGGCCGCGACGATGAGCGCGAGCGCCACTGTCACGACGCGGCCACGCAGATGCGCGCCGCGGCCGATGCGCAGCAGCCAGAGGATGAAGCCGGCGGCGAGGATCGCGGCCAGCGCCGCCAGCACCCCGCCCGGTCCAGCCTGGACCGAGGCGACCCAGACCAGCCAGATCGCGGTCGCGAACATCGGGAAGGCGAAGGCCTGCTTGAGGACGACCATCCAGCGGCCGGGCCTCGGCAGCAGCCGGAGCCAGCCCGGCGCGAAGGAGAGCGCCACCACCGGCGCGGCGAAGCCGAGTGCCAGCGCGAGGAAGACGGCAAGCGCGGTCTGGGGCGGTTGCGTCACCGCATAACCCATCGCGGCGCCCATGAAGGGAGCCGTGCAGGGCGTCGCGACGACGACGGCGAGCACGCCGGTCATGAAGGCGCCCATGCGGCCGCCGCCCGAGGCGAGGCCATGGCCGACGCCCTGCACCGAGCCGCCGACCTCGAAGGCGCCGAGCAGGTTGAGCCCGATCAGCACCATGACCACCGCGAGCCCAATCACCAGGGGCGGCGATTGCAGCTGGAAGCCCCAGCCGACGCTGGTGCCGAGCGCGGCGAGGCCGATCACGGCGGCGGCGAGCAGAATGAAGGTCGAGAGCACGCCGCACAGGAAGAGCAGTCCCTGCTCGCGGACCTCGGACCGGCTCGCCTGCGCCAGTTGCGCGAAGCCGAGCGCCTTGATGAACAGCACCGGCAGCACGCAGGGCATCAGGTTGAGGATGAGCCCGCCGGCGAAGGCGAAGGCGAGCGCCGCCCAGAGCGTCAGGTCGCTCTCGGGCGGCACCGGCATCCGCACCACCGCCGACCCTGAGCCTGCGGGGGCGGCGGTCGCTTGCGTCACCAGTGCCGGCTCGACATCGGCAATGAGGCTGAGCGCGCGCGGCATGCCTGCCTCGCGATAGGTGACGACGCCGGCAAGCTCGGCGCTCTCGATCTTGAAGGCGCCCGAACGGGTGAGCTGCAGCACCGCGCCATCGGCGCCGGCGCTCGCCGGCTGGTCCGCAGCATGTTCGATCAGCGTGTCAGAAAGCGGGAAGAAGCGCAGATCGCTGGCGCCGTCGAGACCTGGCAGCGTCAGGGCCAGCTTGTCGCCTTCGGCCTTGAGGCTCGCCTTGAAGCCTGCCGGCTGCGGCAGTGCGGCGCGGGCGGCCTCGATCCGGGACTGCGCCGCCTCGTCGGCGATCGCGCCCTGGCCGACCACGAGGTCGAGGGTGAAGGCGCCTTCCTCGGGAATGCAGATCTTCTCGCAGACCAGCCAGGTGGCATTGGCCTTGAGGACGAGCCGGTCGCCGGGCTTGGCCTCCGCCGGAACCGTGATCTCGACCGGGAGCAGAACCTCGCCCTCGAAACCGAAATTGAGCAGCGGTGCGACCGGCAGCGCCTTGGGCGCCGGCCACTGGATCTCGCCGGCGGTGAACCCGGCAGGCAGGCTCCAATCGATCCGGGTCGGTTCGCCGGAATCGCCCGGATTGGCCCAATAGGTGTGCCAGCCCTTGGCGATCTTCTGGACCAGCGCGACCTGGAAGCGCTCGCCGGGCGCCACCGTGTCGCGGCTGGAGAGCAGCGTCGCAGTGACGCGGGGGCTGGTGACGGGCGAGGATTCGGCAGCGAGCGCGGCGCCGGGGACAAGCAGCGCCAGGGCCAGAAGCCCGCGCCGCAGAAAGCCGGATGTGATGCGCTCGCCCATAGGTTCCGTCGTCAGATCCACAGATAACACCGCTCAATTGCCTCAGTTCGGCACCGGACGCCAATGACAAGCCAGTGATGCCATGTGAACGAGGTCTTCTTCGGGCAGTTCCGGAAATGATGCAGCGCGCCATGATGTCGCCCTGCCCCGCTCATTAGGTGCCGGCCCGCCCACCCGATTCGAAAAGGCCATCGCCATGCCGTCGATCGATCTCGCCGCCCTTTCCCCCTCGCATGTCGCCGTCGTCACGGGAGGCGCGTCCGGCATCGGCTTTGCCGCCGCGCGGTATTTCGCCGGGCTCGGCATGCGGGTCGCGATCGCCGATCGCGACGGCGAAGCCCTGCGCGCGGCAGGCCAGGTGCTGGCGACGATCGCGGGCGAGGAGAACGTGCTGGCGGTGCCGACCGACGTCGCACGGCCGGACGAGATCCGCGCCCTGCATGAGCAGGTGACGCTACGCTTCGGCGGCGTCCAGGTGCTGATGAACAATGCCGGCATCCAGCCGGGAAGCACGATCTTCGGCGCGAACGGGACCTGGGACCAGGTCCTCGCCGTCAATCTCGGCGGCGTCGTGCATGGCTGCCAGATCTTCGCGCCCGAGATGATCGCGAGCGGCAAGCCCGGGATCATCATCAATACCGGCTCGAAACAGGGCATCACCACCCCGCCGGGCGACCCGGCCTATAATGTCTCGAAGGCCGGCGTGAAGGCCTTCACCGAGGCGCTGCAGCATGAGCTGCGCCAGACCAGGGACTGCCGCGTCAGCGCGCATCTGCTGATCCCCGGCTTCGTCTTCACGCCGCTCGCCGCGAAGGGGCGCCTCGAGAAGCCGGCCAGCGCCTGGACGCCCGAGCAGACAGTCGACTTCATGATGGAGCGGCTGAGGGCCGGCGATTTCTACATCCTCTGCCCCGACAACGACACGCCGCGCGCGCTCGACGAGCGGCGCATGCTCTGGGCGATCGGCGACATCGTCGAGAACCGGCCGCCGCTCTCACGCTGGCATCCCGATTATGGCGAGGCGTTCAAGACCTTTGCGGAGAGGAAGTAGTTCTCCGTTCAGATCGCCGCGCCGTCCGTCACGATATCGGCGCCCAGCCCGAGCCGCACCGCCCGCACGATCTCGGCCTCGGCATCGGCGCCGCGGCGGCGCGGGCGGGCGGCGTCGATGCGGTGCTCAGCGATGATCCGGCCCGGCGCCCCTGACAGCACCACGACGCGGTCGGCGAGATAGGCGGCCTCGTCGATATCATGCGTGACGAAGAGCACCGTCTTGCCGGTTTCGCGCCAGACCCGGATCAGCTCGTCCTGGAGCGTCTCGCGGGTGAGCGCGTCCAGCGCCGAGAAGGGCTCGTCCATCAGCAGGATCTCGGGCTCGACCGCCAGCGCCCGGGCCAGCGAGACGCGCTGGCGCTGCCCGCCGGAGAGCTGGTGCGGCCAGCGCTGGGCGAGCGATCCCAGGCCGACGAGATCGAGCATCTCCTGGCTTTTCGTGAGACGTGCCGCGCGCGGCGCCTGCCCTTCCAGGCCGAAGCCGACATTGGAGACCACCTTGCGCCAGGGCAGCAGGCGCGAATCCTGGAAGACCAGCGCGACCGGGCGGCGGGTGTCGTCCCTGGCATGGATCACGACCTCGCCGCCGCTCGGCCTGGCCAGGCCGGCGACGACGCGCAGCAGGGTCGACTTGCCAACGCCGGAAGGCCCGACGATGGCGAGGAACTCGCCGCGCGCGACCTGAAGGTCGAGCTCGTGCAGCACCTCCGTCGCCTGACCGTCGCGGGTGAAGGTCAGCGAGAGCTGGCGGATATCGATCACGCTTTCCATCGCAGCACCCATTTCTGAAAGGCGACGAAAGCGGTGTCGAGCAGCCCGTAGAGCGCCGCCATGGTCAGCATGTAGATCACCACGATATCGGTCGCGAGCAGGCTCGAGGCCTGCATCATGCGCTGGCCGACGCCGGCGACGCCGAAGATCTCGGCGGCGACCACTGCCATCCAGGCCTGGCCGAGCGCGGTGCGCAGGCCGACGAGGATGCCGGGCAACGCCGCCGGCAGCAGGATCTTGACGAGCCGCTGCCAGGGCGAGCGGAAGCCGAAGGCGTCGGCGACCTCGATCAGGTCGCGATCGACGCTGCGGATCGCGCCCTGTGCCGCGAAGAAGACGATCCAAAACACGCCGATGGCGATGATGAAGACCGCCGCCGCCGGGTTGACGCCGAACCAGATGATCGCGAACGGCACCCAGGCGAGGCCCGGGATCGGCCTGAGCACCCGCACGACCCAGGCGGTGGCCTCCTCTGCGAGCCGCGACATGCCGACGAGCACGCCGCCGGCGACGCCCAGCCCGGAGCCGAGGATCAGCCCGGTGAAGTAATGGCCGAGCGAGCCGACGATCGCCGAGAGCCAGGCGCCCGAGGTGACCTCGCGCCAGAAGGCGGCCGGCAGGGCGCTCGGGCCCGGCAGGAAGGCCGGGTTGACCAGGCCGAAATGCGGGATCGCCTCCCAGAGCAGGAGGAAGGCGACGAGGCCGGCAAAAGCGAGGGCCGGAGCCCGGAACGAGGTCAAGATCGGCCGCCGGTTGTCAGAGATTCTTGATGGCGCGCTCGTAATACTGGGTCTCGAACAACCCGTCGAAGGGCAGTTCCTTCTCCAGCGAGCCGAGCTTGACCTGATAGGCCTGCATCGCACGCGCCGGCTCGATGATCTTGCGCGGGTCGATCTCGAACTTGCTCGCCGGCGAGACCAGCGCCTGCTTGATCAGGGCCGGATCGACGATGCCCTTGCCGAGCGCGGCGCCGACATGGGGGACGGCCTTCTCCGGCGACTTCACGAGCAGATCGGCGGCGCGCACGAGGCCGGTGACGAGTTTCTGCACGGCGTCGGGGTTCTTGGTGACGAAGGCGCCCGACGCGGCAACGACCGTGCCCGGCTGGCCGGGGAACAGCTCCTCGCCGCCGGCAACCAGCTTGATGCCGGGATTGCGGGTCTGGATGATGGTGAGCGCCGGCTCGCGCACGATGGCGCCCTCGACGGCTGCGGCGAGCACCGCCTGCTGGGTCGCGTCGATGCCCATCGGCACGATCTCGACATCGGCCTTGTCGGCCTTGGCGACCTCCCAGAGCCAGTATTGCAAGGTGGTGTTCGGCACCGAGCCGGCCGGCTGCGTCGCGAGGCGGGCGGGCTTGCCGGCGGCGGCCCTGTGCGCCTTGAAGGCGGCCGCGGGAGCCGTGCCCGGCGTGAAATACCTGGCCAGCGCCGGCGCCGCGACGAAGACGTTCTCGGCGATCGCGGTCGCGGCGACGACGCGGATGTCGACGCCGCGCGAGCGGGCGACGGCGAGCGGCGCGATGCCGGCGACATAGAGGTCGATCGTGCCCGAGGCCAGGGCCTGGATCATGTTCGGCCCGGATTCGAAGACGGTGAAAGCGGCGTTGATGCCGGCCTCCTTGAGCCAGCCCTCGCCATTGGCGACGAAGATCGGCGCGGTGCCGATGACCGGGATATAGCCGACGCGGGCGGTCGCGCCGCTTTGTGCCAGGGCGGCGCGGGACAAGGGCGCGGCCGCGAGCAGCGCAGAACCGGCGAGCAGAAACTGGCGGCGATCCATCGATCCATCCTTCGCGAAACAGGTTCCGGCGAGACGCCGGTTGACAGATGGAGAAAAGGATTTTCTATCTGATTGCAATAGAGTAGCCATGAAAAGATCAATTTTCTATTTTTTGCCAGTTTCCTGGCGAAAAATTTCCCAACATGACGGACCGAGAGAATGGATGCGATCGACCGTAAGATCCTGACTGTCCTGCAGAACGACGCCAATATCTCGATCGCGGAACTCGCCGACCGCGTCGGGCTGTCCCAGACGCCGTGCTGGAAGCGGATTCAGCGGCTGGAAGCCAATGGCGTCATCACCAAGCGCGTCGCGCTGGTGGCGCCGGAGAAGATCGGTCTCGGGCTGACCGTCTTCGTCCAGATCGAGACCGCCGACCATTCCGGTCCGTGGCTGGAGAAATTCGCGCAAATGGTCGCGTCGATGCCGGAGGTGATGGAATTCTACCGGATGGCAGGCGATGTCGACTACATGCTGCGCGTCGTCGTCGCCGATATGGCCGCCTATGACGGATTCTACAAAAGGCTGATCGAGACGATCCCTTTGAAGAACGTCACCTCGCGCTTCGCCATGGAGCGGATCAAGGCGACGACCGCCTACAAGGTGCCGGACCTGCCCAAGGCGTGACCGGCGCCTCCGTCACTGCGTCGCCGGGGCGGGAGGCGGCGCGGCCGGACGCGCCACGGCGGGACGCGCCGGGCGCGGCCGCTCGGGCTTCGGCTCCGGCAGGCCGAGGCGCGCCCGGATCGAGGCCGCCCGCGCCTCGGTGATGCGCGCCGCGCAGAAGCCGAGCGCACCCTCGCGCTGGAAATCGCGGCAGATCAGCTCGCGCTCCGAGGTGAAGCCGGCCTGTTCGCGCGCGATCGCCCGCTGGTCGGACGGATCGGACTTGGCGGTGAGCGCGCGATAACCCTCGCGCACCGCGCGCTCGGCCTTGCCGCGGTCGGCCTCGATCTCCCGCGAGCGCGCCGTGAGATTGCGCGCATCCGGCCCCCAGAGCCCGCGCGCATCGACCCGGCAGGCTGCCGCCTCGATCACGCAGGGCTGCGCCGGCTCGACCACGAGGAACGCGCCGTCCAGCACGTCGAAGACGATCGGACAGGCGGAGGCTTCGAGCTTGTAGCGCGGCACGCCGGCCGGGCGGCCGACCGCCGTCACCGGCAGCGGCGCGTCGCCGAAGGAGATGGCGCAAGGCTCGGTCAGGTTGTCGACCTGGAAACCGGCGGCATTCAGCTTGAGGCCATAGCCCGAGGCGGTCTTGTCGAAGACGGCCTCGCCGAAGCCGCCATTGCGCCGGAGCACGCGCCCGGCGATCGATTCCTCCGTGGGCAACTTGATCGCCGGCATCGAGGGGGCGCGCGGCTCGCGCGGCCTGCTCACTGCTCCCGGCGGCGGCGCCTGATGCGCTCCCGGCGCGTTGAAGGGCTGCGCGCCGGGCAATTGCAGCGGCTGCGCCTGCGCAAGACCGACCGGGCCGGCAATGGCCAGCATCGCGAAGATCCTGAAAGCAGTGCGGCCGGGTCTCGTCAGCATTGGACGCCGTGGAACTGGAAACGCAATCTTCTGCATGAAATGTCGACGAGGCGCGCGCAAGAGCAGCGGCGCAACACTGCGCGGCAATGATGCGACGCCGATCGGCACCCGCCCTATCCGCTCCGTCGCCCGATTCTTAATCCAGCTCCGTGTCTTGCAAGGGTGGGAACACCCTCACTATATACGCCGCCAAGAGGCGGTTTGACGACCGCGTAACGTGGAATGCCGGTTTCGTTCGCCGCGACAGGCGGGGGCGAGCCGGTCCATGGGCCGGCAGGCGGCGTGGAATGCGTCACAGGCCGGCGATCTGCTCAATCGAAAGGGATCCCGTCCATGGGTAAAGTAATCGGTATCGACCTCGGCACGACCAACTCCTGCGTTGCAGTGATGGAAGGGTCCACGCCCAAGGTCATCGAGAATTCCGAAGGCGCGCGCACCACGCCTTCCATCGTCGCCATCACCGATGACGGCGAGCGGCTGGTCGGCCAGCCGGCCAAGCGCCAGGCGGTGACGAATCCTGAGCGCACCTTCTTCGCCATCAAGCGCCTCATCGGCCGTACCTTCGACGATCCGATGACGAAGAAGGACATGAATCTCGTCCCCTACAAGATCAAGAAATCCTCGACCGGCGACGCCTGGGTCGAGGCCGACGGCACCGATTATTCGCCCTCGCAGATCTCCGCCTTCACGCTGACGAAGATGAAGGAGACCGCGGAGGCCTATCTCGGCCAGCCCGTCACCCAGGCGGTCATCACCGTCCCGGCCTATTTCAATGACGCCCAGCGCCAGGCCACCAAGGATGCCGGCCGCATCGCCGGCCTCGAGGTGCTGCGCATCATCAACGAGCCGACCGCGGCCGCGCTCGCCTATGGGCTCGACAAGAAGTCGACCGGCACGATCGCGGTCTACGACCTCGGCGGCGGCACCTTCGACGTCTCGATCCTCGAGATCGGCGACGGCGTCTTCGAGGTGAAGTCGACCAATGGCGACACCTTCCTCGGCGGCGAGGATTTCGACATGCGCCTCGTCGGGTATCTCGCCGAGGAGTTCAAGCGTGAGCAGGGCATCGACCTGAAGAAGGACAAGCTCGCCCTGCAGCGCCTGAAGGAGGCGGCCGAGAAGGCCAAGATCGAGCTCTCGACCACCGCCCAGACCGAAATCAACCTGCCCTATATCACCGCCGACGCCTCGGGGCCGAAGCACCTCGCCATCAAGCTCTCGCGGGCCAAGTTCGAGAGCCTGGTCGAGGATCTGGTCCAGCGCACCATCGAGCCCTGCCGCAAGGCGCTCAAGGATGCGGGCCTGTCGGCCGGCCAGATCGACGAGGTCGTCCTCGTCGGCGGCATGACCCGCATGCCGAAGGTGCAGGAGGTGGTGAAGCAGTTCTTCGGCAAGGAGCCGCATAAGGGCGTCAATCCGGACGAGGTCGTCGCCATCGGCGCCGCGATCCAGGCCGGCGTGCTGCAGGGCGACGTCAAGGACGTGCTGCTGCTCGACGTCACCCCGCTCTCGCTCGGTATCGAGACACTGGGCGGCGTGTTCACGCGCCTGATCGACCGCAACACCACGATCCCGACCAAGAAGAGCCAGGTCTTCTCCACCGCCGAGGACAACCAGGGCGCGGTGACGATCCGGGTCTTCCAGGGCGAGCGCGAGATGGCGGCCGACAACAAGATGCTCGGCCAGTTCGACCTGATGGGCATTCCTCCGGCGCCGCGCGGCATGCCGCAGATCGAGGTGACCTTCGATATCGACGCCAACGGCATCGTCTCGGTGACGGCGAAGGACAAGGCCACCAACAAGGAGCAGCAGATCCGCATCCAGGCGTCCGGCGGTCTCTCCGAGGCCGACATCCAGAAGATGGTCAAGGACGCCGAGGCGAACGCCGCCGAGGACAAGAAGCGCCGCGAGCTGGTCGAGGCCCGGAACCAGGGCGAGAGCCTCGTGCACTCGACCGAGAAGTCGCTGAAGGATTATGGCGACAAGGTCTCCGCCGCCGACAAGACGGCGATCGAGACCGCGCTCGACGCGCTCAAGACGGCCCTGCCCGAGGATGATGTCGAGACCATCACCTCGCGCACGACCGACCTGATGCAGGCCTCGATGAAGCTCGGCGAAGCCATGTACGCGGCGAGCCAGGCCGAAGGCGCGGCTGCCGAAGGCGGCGAGGCCGAGGGCGCTGACGCCAAGAAGGACGACGTCATCGACGCCGACTTCAAGGATGTCAGCGACGACGACAAGAAGAAGAGCGCGTAATCGCGCTTTACCTTCCGCGACGACTTGGCCGGGCTTGACCCGGCCATCTCGTTCGGGGAAGGCGTTTCAAACGAAAGATGTCGTTCTTCGCCGGGATACGGCCAGGCAAGCGCCCGGCCTGAGGCCGAGAGGAACGAAGGGGCGGCTGTTTGATGTCCAAACGCGACTATTACGAGGTTCTCGGCGTCTCGAAGACCGCCAGCGATGCGGAGCTGAAAAGCGCCTTCCGCAAGCTCGCGATGCAGTGCCATCCCGACCGCCATCCCGGCGACCATGCGGCCGAGGCCAAGTTCAAAGAGCTGAACGAGGCCTATCAGGTGCTCGCCGACGGCCAGAAGCGCGGCGCCTATGACCGCTACGGCCATGCCGCCTTCGAGAATGGCAGCTCCGGCCCCGGGAATGGCGCCGATTTCTCCGACTTCATGTCGGACATCTTCGATTCCTTCTTTGGCGACGCGCGCGGGCGCGGCGGGCCGCGCGGCGCCAACGGCCGCGAACGCGGCGCCGACCTGCGCTACAATCTCGAGATCGGCCTCGACGAGGCCTTCGCCGGCAAGAACGCCTCGATCCGGGTGCCGACCTCGATCGCCTGCGAGGTCTGCACCGGCACCGGCGCCAAGCCGGGCTCGACCTCGCGCCCCTGCCCGACCTGCGGCGGCCACGGCCGCGTGCGGGCGAATCAGGGCTTCTTCTCGGTCGAGCGCACCTGCCCGACCTGCAGCGGGCGCGGCGAGGTCATCGACGATCCCTGCAAGAACTGCTCGGGCGCCGGCCGCGTCACGCGCGAGCGGACGCTCTCGGTCAACATCCCGGCCGGCGTCGAGGACGGCACGCGCATCCGGCTCGCCGGCGAGGGCGAGGCGGGCCTGCGCGGCGGGCCAGCGGGCGATCTCTACATCTTCCTCTCGATCAAGCCGCACGCGATCTTCCAGCGCGACGGCGCCGACCTGTTCTGCCGGGTACCGCTCGGCCTGACCTCGGCGGCGCTCGGCGGCGAGATCGAGGTGCCGACCCTGACCGGCGAGAAGGCGCGAGTTAAGATCCCGGAAGGCACCCAGAGCGGCAAGCAATTCCGGCTCAAGGGCAAGGGCATGAGCGTGCTGCGCTCGCGCGAGGTCGGCGACCTCTATATCGAGGTCGTGGTCGAGACGCCGCAGAAGCTCACCGCCCGCCAGCGCGAACTCTTGCTCGAATTCGAGCGCGAGTGCTCGCACTCGACCCATCCCGAGACCGCAGGCTTCTTCGGCCGGGTGAAGGATTTCCTCGGCGGCATCAGCGGCGGGGCGGCCTGAATCGACCCGCTATTGCGATCACACATAAAAAAGGCGGGCGACCCCTGAGGTCACCCGCCCTTCCTTCGATCGCAAGCTGCTGACGTGAAGTCAGGCCTTGTCGATCACCTTCTTCACCGCATCCTTGGTCTTCCCTACCGCCTGCTGGGCTTCGCCCTTGCGTTCCTGGGCGATGCCTTCGGCCCGGAGCCCAGGCTTGTTCATCGCCTTGCCGGCCGCCTGCTTGACGTTCCCGGCGGCCTCGTTGGCCATGCCCTTGATCTTGTCGGCGGTGCTGCCCATGGGTTCGCTCCTCTCAAAAAACCACGCCGCATCAGCGGCTTGTATGAAAACAACGGGCGAACCGGGCAAAGGTTCCGGAACGTATCCGGCTTTCAGGCATTGGCGCGAAGGGTGTCCTCTTCCGTCGTGGCGGAGGCCAGCGCCCGCAGCGCTTCGGCCGTCTCCGCATTGGCCGGGAAGAAGGTTTCCAGCGCCAGCTCGGACAGGGTGATGTCGACCGGCGTGCCGAAGACGGTGGTGGTCGAGATCAGCGAGAGCGTCCGGTCGCCGAGCTTCAGCTGCATGGGCACGACGATGGCCGCCTCAGTCTCGCCATCCGCCGGCTGGCCCTTGCGAACGAGCTGGGGCGGGGCGGGATAGGTCAGGAGCTCGACCAGGAGATCGGCGAGGACCGGGTCGGCCGTCGCCCTGATCTGCTGGCGCAGGCGCGCGATCAGATGGCCCCGCCACTCGCCGAGATTGGCGATGAAGGGCGCGAGCCCGCCCGGATGCAGGCTGAGACGCAGCACATTCACAGGCGGGCGCAGCAGATCGGCATCCGCGACGATCCCGAGCAGCGGCGCGACGGCAGCGTTGGAAGCGAGCAGCGTCCAGTGCCGGTCGACCGCGATCGCCGGATAGGGCTCATGCCCCTTCAGGACGAGATCGATCGCCGCCTTGGCGGCCTGGAGGCCGGGATCCTCGAGCGAACGCTCGAGATAGACCGGCGCATAGCCGGCCGCGAGCAGCAGCGCGTTGCGCTCGCGCAGCGGCACGCCGAGATATTCGGCGAGGTGCAGGACCATGTCGCGGCTCGGCGCCGAGCGGCCGCTCTCGATGAAGCTGAGATGCTTTTGCGAGATCTCGGCCTCGAGCGCGAGATCGAGCTGGCTGAGCCGGCGCAGTTGGCGCCAGTCGCGGATGAGATGGCCGACGGTCGGCTGATGATGCCTGTTCATGATCTTGACCCTAGCGGCGCGGCGGTTTGCGTCCAATTACCTCTCGCTTAATCGACCCGCCGCCAGGACGGCGTCAGCATGGCCTCCATCAGCAACGGCCCCGACCGGACATCGGACGCGGCCCAGACAGGAGACCAAGCCATGTCGATGATCCAGTCCTCCCGCTTCCTGCGCAACGCCCTCGCCCTCGACGCCGCCGCCTGCGCCGCCACCGGCCTGCTGCTCTCGCTCGCGGCCGCGCCGCTTTCGGGCCTGCTCGGCTTTCCCGAGGCCTTCCTGAGGGGCGCGGGCCTCGTGCTGCTGCCCTGTGCGGCCGCGCTCGCCTTCCTCGCCAGCCGGGCCACCCTGCCGCGCCTTGCCGTCTACGCCGTGATCGGCGTCAACATCCTGTGGGTCGCCGACAGCCTGCTGATCCTCGTCGCCGGCTGGTTCGCGCCGAGCGGCCTCGGCATCGCCTTCGTGCTCGCCCAGGCCGCGGCCGTCGCGGTGGTCACCGAGCTCGAGGTGATCGGCCTCAAGCGCTCCGGCAGCGCCGCCAGCTTCGCCTGACGCTTGCGCCGGACCAGATCGCCCTCCGGCGCTGCCGGAGGGCGATCTGTCGTTTCCGCGACCCGATGCGTCGCGCCGCCGCCTTGCGACATGAGGCGACATCGGCTCATCATCTCCCGCAACGGGAGGACATATAAGCGGCATGACAATGGCCGACCCAAGCCGGCCGCGGCGCGACGCGAGCGCCCGGCGGCCGCGATTCGCGCCCAAGGGACGCGCGCTGGACCATGAGGCGCTGGCCGAGATCCGGGCCCTGCTCGCCGGCGAAGAGCCGAGCCGCGAGCGCCTGATCGAATATCTCCACCTGATCCAGGATCGCTACGGGGCACTGCAGGCGCGCCATCTCAAGGCGCTGGCCGAGGCGATGCGCCTCTCGGAGGCCGAGATTTTCGAGGTCGCCTCGTTCTACCACCATTTCGACATCGTCAAGGACGGCGAGGCCGTCCCTGCCCCGCTCACCATCCGTGTCTGCGATTCGCTGTCCTGCATGATGGCGGGCGCCGAAGCCGTGATCGCCGGGCTGCAAGGAGCGATCGACCCCGCCCGCATCCGGGTGCTGCGCGCACCCTGCATCGGGCGCTGCGCCGAGGCGCCGGCCGCGATGGTCGGCCGGAACGGGCTCGGCCATGTCGATGCCGCGGGCCTGGCCGAGATGGCCGGGCGGGACGAGCGCAATCCCATCCTGCCGCGCGCGATCCGGCTCGGCGCCTACCGCGCCGCCGGCGGCTATCGCCTGCATTTCGCCTGCCGGGCGGGCGAGCGCAGCCCGGACGAGCTGATCGCGCTCCTGTCCGATGCCGGCCTGCGCGGGCTCGGCGGCGCCGGCTTCCCGGCCGGCAAGAAATGGCAAAGCGTGCGCTCCTTCCCCGGCCCGCGCCTGATGACGATCAATGCCGACGAGGGCGAGCCCGGCACCTTCAAGGACCGCTACTGGCTGGAGCGCGACCCGCACCGCATGCTGGAGGGCGCGCTGGTCGCGGCCTGGGCCGTCCAGGCCGAGCGCATCTATCTCTACCTGCGCGACGAATATCCGCATCTGCATGTCTTGCTTGAGGAAGAGATCGCGGCGCTGGAGGCAGCTGCGATCTGCCCGCCCGGCCTCATCGTGCTGCGTCGCGGCGCCGGCGCCTATATCTGCGGCGAAGAGAGCGCAATGATCGAGAGCCTCGAGGGCAAGCGCGGCCTGCCGCGCCACCGGCCGCCCTTCATCGCCGAGCGCGGCCTGTTCGGCCGGCCGACGCTGAACCACAATGTCGAGACCCTGTTCTGGCTGCGCGACATCGTCGAGAGAGGGCCGGGCTGGTTCGCGGATCAGGGCCTGCGCGGCGCCAAGGGCTTCCGCTCCTGGTCGGTCTCGGGACGGGTCGCGCGGCCCGGCGTCGTCGTCGCGCCGGCCGGGTCGACGGCGAACGAGCTGATCGCGCTCGCCGGCGGCATGGCGCCGGGCCATCGGCTGGCCGGCTATCTGCCGGGCGGCGCCTCGGGCGGCGTCCTGCCGGCCACCCTGGCCGAGGAGCCGCTCGATTTCGGCACGCTCGACAAGCATGGCTGCTTCATCGGCAGCCATGCCGTGGTCATCTTGTCGGATCAGGATGACCTGCGCGCGGTGGCGCAAAACCTTCTCGCCTTCTTCGCGCATGAGAGCTGCGGGCAATGCACGCCCTGCCGCGCCGGGACGGAGAAGATGCACAGGCTGCTGAAGGCGCCGCGCTGGGACAAGACCCTGCTCGGCGATCTCGACCAGGTGATGCGCGACGCCTCGATCTGCGGGCTGGGCCAGGCCGCGCCGAACCCGGTGCGCAGCATCCTGCGCTTCTTCCCGGAGGTGGCGGGATGACAGACACGATCCGCTTCACCCTCGACGGCCGCGAGGTCGAGGCCGCGCCCGGCGAGACGATCTGGGAGGTCGCGCGGCGCGAGGGCACGACGATCCCGCATCTCTGCCACAGGCCGAAGCCCGGCTACCGGCCGGACGGGAATTGCCGCGCCTGCATGGTCGAGATCGCGGGCGAACGCGTGCTTGCCGCCTCCTGCATCCGCAAGCCCGCTCCCGACATGGTGGTGAAGAGCGCCTCGGAGCGCGCCGTCAGCGCCCGCAGGCTGGTGATGGAGCTGCTCGTCGCCGACCAGCCAGCGCGCGAGATGGCGCATGACGCGGCCTCGCCCTTCTGGAGCTTTGCCGAAGCGCAAGGCGTCGCGGCGAGCCGCTTCCCCTCGCGCTGGAATGGCGAGGACGGCATCCATTTGCCGCATCAGGACCTCTCGCACCCGGCGATGGCGGTCAATCTCGACGCCTGCATCGCCTGCGGCCTGTGCGAACGCGGCTGCCGCGAGGTCCAGGTCAACGACGTGATCGGCATGGGCTTTCGCGGCGAGGCGCACCGGCCGGTCTTCGATCTCGACGATGCGATGCGGGCCTCGACCTGCGTCGGCTGCGGCGAATGCGTCGAGGCCTGCCCGACCGGGGCGCTGATGCCGAAATCGATCCTCGACATGGCGACGCAGGCCGGCAGCCGCGGGGCGGATGAAAGCGTCGCAAGCGTCTGTCCCTATTGCGGCGTCGGCTGCCAGGTCTCCTACAAGGTCCGCGACGGGGCGATCGCCTATGTCGAGGGCCGCGACGGGCCGGCCAACGAGAACCGGCTCTGCGTCAAGGGCCGCTTCGGCTTCGACTATGTCGCGAGCCCGCTGCGGCTGACGAAGCCGCTGATCCGCCGCGCGGACGCACCCAAGGGCGTCAATGTCGACCCGGCGAACCCGCTGACGCATTTCCGCGAAGCGAGCTGGGAGGAGGCGCTGGACGCCGCCGCGCAGGGCTTCCTGCGGCTCAAAGCCGAGCATGGCGGGCGGAGCGTCGCCGGCTTCGGCTCGGCCAAGGGCACCAACGAGGAGGCCTATCTCTTCCAGAAGCTGATCCGCCAGGCCTTCGGCCACAACAATATCGACCATTGCACGCGGCTCTGCCACGCCTCCTCGGTGGCGGCGCTGATGGAGGGCATCGGCTCGGGCGCGGTCACCGCCGCCTTCAATGAGGCGCTGACATCCGACGTCATCATCGTCATCGGCGCCAACCCGACCGAGAACCACCCCGTCGCCGCGACCTATTTCAAGCAGGCCGTGAAGCGCGGCGCCAAGCTCGTGATGCTCGATCCGCGCGGCACCGCCCTGAAGCGCCACGCCACGCATCTCTTGCAGTTCCGGCCGGGCAGCGACGTCGCACTGCTCAACGCGATGATGCATGTCATCCTCACTGAGGGCCTGCACGACCGCCAGTTCGTCGAGGCGCAGACCGAGGGTTTCGAGCGGCTCAAGGCCCATCTCGACGCCTATCCGCCCGAGGCGATGGCGCCGATCACCGGCATCCCCCCTGAGACGATCCGGACGATCGCGCGGCTTTATGCCCGGGCCGAGCGGGCGATCATCTTCTGGGGCATGGGGGTGAGCCAGCACAGCCACGGCACCGACAATGCCCGCGCCCTGATCTCGCTCGCCATGCTCTGCGGCCAGACCGGGCGGCCCGGCACGGGCCTGCATCCGCTGCGCGGCCAGAACAACGTCCAAGGCGCCTCCGATGCCGGGCTGATCCCGATGGTGCTGCCGGACTACCAGAGCGTGAAGGACCCCGCCGTGCGGGCCCGCTTCGAGGCGCTCTGGGGCACTCCCATCGACCCGCAGCCCGGGCTGACCGTGGTCGAGATCATCGACGCGATCGACCGGCGCGAGATCCACGGGCTCTATGTCATGGGCGAGAACCCGGCGATGTCCGATCCCGACCTCAACCATGCCCGGCATGCCCTCGCCTGCCTCGACCATCTCGTCGTGCAGGACATTTTTCTCACCGAGACGGCGATGTTCGCCGATGTCGTGCTGCCGGCCTCGGCCTGGCCGGAGAAGCGTGGGACCGTCACCAACACCAACCGGCAGGTGCAGATGGGCCGGCCGGCGCTCGCCCCGCCCGGCGAAGCGCGGCCCGATTTCGAGATCATCACGCAAATGGCCGAAAAGCTCGGCCTGGACTGGAACTACGCCCATCCGCGCGACGCCTTCGCCGAGATGGCGCGGGCAATGCCCTCACTCGCCAACATCAGCTGGGAGCGGCTGGAGCGCGAGGACGCCGTCGCCTATCCTAGCCTCGGGCCGGACGATCCCGGTCAGTCCATCGTCTTCGCCGATGCCTTTCCGACGCAAAGCGGCCGCGCCAGGCTGGTGCCGGCGAGCGGGCTGAGCCCGGCCGAAGTCCCGGACGCGGAGTACCCGCTCTACCTGACGACGGGACGCCAGCTCGAGCACTGGCATACGGGCGCGATGACGCGGCGCGCCAGCGTGCTCGACGCGCTGGAGCCGGCTCCGACGATCTCGATGCATCCTGTCCTGATGCGCCAGCTCGACCTGCTCGCCGGCGAGACGGCCCTGGTGACGACGCGCCGTGGCCAGATCGCCCTGCCGGTGCGTGCGGACGAAGCGCTGCAGCACGACGTCGTCTTCATCCCCTTCGCCTATGTCGAGGCGGCGGCGAACATCCTGACCAACCCGCAGCTCGACCCGATGGGGAAGATCCCGGAGTTCAAGGTCTGTGCGGTCAGGGTGGAGCGGGTGGAGGAGATGGCGGCGGAGTGAGGCAAATCGGGAACCTTCCGATTTGCCTCAGGTCCCGACTCGGTCATTTCATTCTTCGGAACACCATGCCGCCATGGTGCAGCGTGTCCTCGTCGACGAATGTGCCGTCGGCCGTGAAGCCGGTATCGTCCCAGTAGTCGATATGGCTGCCCCTGACTTCGTAGCGGCCCTGATAGGCGCTCTTCCTGGAGCCCCTTGCCTCATCGTAGCGACCGTTCGGCAAAAGCTCATGCCGGATATGGCCATCAGGAGTCACCCACATGCCGACATAGGGGTGGTTCTGCGCCGGCCGTGTTCGCGATTCAGATTGTGCGGTCATTTGCGCTTGTGCCCTGTCGATTGGCATGAACGAAAAACTGAGGAGAGCGGAAACTGCCAGCAGCGGAAGCTCTTTCACGGCGTCCTCCTACTGCTTGCCGGCCGGCATGGCGCGCCGTTCGGCGAAGAGCTCCGACAGTGCCTGAGAGGCCGTGATCGCACGCGGGAAACCCGCCGGGACGGTGATCATGTAGACGATCTCCTTCAGCTCCTCCTCGGACACGCCGATATTGAGCGCATAGCCGGCATGGACCTTCATGAAGGCCGTGTGGCCGGTGGCCGCGAAGGCAGCGACCGCCGCGAGTTGGCGCGTGCGGTTGTCGAGTCCGGGCCGGGACCAGACATCGCCGAGCGCATAGGCTTCAGTCGCGTCCGCCAGGAAGGGAAACTCCTGCCGCATCCGCTCGAGCGTCGGCTGGGGCGCGCCGTTGTTGAGGCTCCTGACGACGGCGTCGCCGCGCTTGCGCCGCTCCTCGCTCGTCTCGGCCATGGCGGGCGCCGGCATCGCGGCGAAAAGCAGGGCCGCAGCCGCGCTGCGCAGCGGGGTGTGCGTGGACATGGTCATGTCGACCTCCTCGTTTGCTCGCTTCTCCGCGTCCATCGGAGTTGGCAGGAAGGTAGAAGCAGGCCATTGTCGCGATAAGCCGCGAACAACTCTCCACGTTGGGAAGTTAAGCTAACCAATGAGCCCGGACCTGAATGCCCTTGCGGTGTTCGCGCTTATCGCCGAGGAGAAAAGCTTCCGCGCCGCGGCGGACCGGCTCGGCGTCACACGGTCGGCCGTGAGCCAGACGATCAGGCGGCTCGAGGAGACCCTGGGGATCGCGCTGATCCAGCGGACGACGCGCAGCGTCAGTCTGACCGAGGCGGGCGAGCGCCTCAACGTCTCATTGGCGCCGGCAATCGCCGAGATACGGGTCGCGATCGAGACCACCGCCAGCCTGCGTGGACGACCGCGCGGGCTCTTGCGCCTCGCCGTCTCGTCGATCGCCGAGACTTTCCTCGCGGGACCGTTCCTGGCGGGGTTCGCTGCCGCCTATCCCGACATCCAGCTCGACATCACCGTGACGGACGAGGAGTTCGACATCGTCACCGAGAGCTATGACGCCGGCGTGCGGCTCGGCGAGGTGATCGAGCAGGACATGATCGCGGTCCCCGTGTCGGGCGAGCAGCGCCAGTCCGCCGTCTGCGCGCCATCCTATCTCGAACGGTTCGGCGCGCCGAAGCATCCCCGCGAGCTCGCGGCCCATCGCTGCATTGGCTGGCGGCCGGCGCCGAAGGTCGCGCCCTATCGCTGGGAGTTCGGGGAGGACGGGAAGGAGTTCGCCGTCGCAGTTGCGCCCGAGATCACGACCAACGACATGGCGCTGATGATCAAGCTCGCGATCTCCGGCGCTGGCATCACCTTCGGCATGGAGGAGAGCTTCCGCCCGGCGGTCGAACGGGGCGAGCTGGTACCGATCCTGGAAGAATACTGCCCGCGCTTCGCCGGCTTCTACCTCTATTACCCCAGCCGGCGAAACCTGGCGCCCAAGCTGCGCGCATTGATCAGCCATCTGCGCGCCAATCTCGCCTGAGCCTCTGTCGCGGCGGCGAACATCCTGACCAACCCGCAGCTCGACCCGCTGGGCAAGATCCCGGAGTTCAAGGTGTGTGCGGTGAGGGTAGAGCGTGTGGAGGAGGTGGCGGCGGAGTGAGGGTAGCGGGGACGCCATCCGTATGGGGTGATGTGCGTCGCGAGCATGGAGTGACCGTTTATGCGAGACCTTGCGTTGCTGATAGGCGTAGAACAAATTCGGCGCGTGAGACAGCAACGCTCCGCAATGCGAATAGGCATGGAAATGGATACGACGCTCATCGGCACTGGCCTTTACAGTCTGCCAGAGGCTTCGCGGCTGGTGGGAGCTGAGCTGCGTTCGGTTCGTCGGTGGCTCCTTGGTTACCGACGGCTCTATCGAGGCGAGAGCCGGGTTTCAGCCCCACTCTGGAAGACGCAACTTGCGGAAGCCGACCTACCTGAGCCGACGATTGGTTTTCGAGACTTGTTGGAATTGCGGCTGGTCAACGCATTTGCGAAGCACGGCGTTGACCTCCGGGTCATTCGCGCTACCGCCGACGCGGCTCGAGACATGTTCAATAGTGACTATCCGCTTACGATGCGCCGATTCCTGACAGATGGAAAAGGCATCTTCGCGGAGGCTGTTGATGCAGCTGGCGAAGTCCGCATGATCGACCCTCGGAAAGCTCAGTATGTTTTCTCTTCGATCGTCACGCCATCGCTGTACGTCGGTATCGACTATGATGGCGACACTGCTAAACGATGGTTCCCGCTAGGCGCAGGCAAGAGAACCATTGTTCTCGATCCGACTATTCAATTTGGAACTCCAATCGTATCCGAGACCGGCATACCAACGGCCACATTGTACGCGGCCTTTAGAGCTGAAGGAGAGGACAAAGGCGCAGTTGCGCGCATCTTCGACATCAGCTCTCGCGATGTCGAAGCAGCCGTACGTTATGAGCGGGCCCTTGCCGCTTGAAAATACTCTTCGACAACAATCTTTCTCCCAACATCGCGCACGCGATGCGCGAGCTATCTAGAGCAGAACTCGACGTTCAAGACGTGATCCACCTTCGAGACCGCTTTTTGCCCCGCACACCTGATATGGAGTGGATTGGCGCCCTTGTTGCTGATGGCCCATGGGTAGTCATATCTATCGATAGGTTTACGAAGCAGAATGGTGCAGAGCGAGCCGCACTGCGCAGCGCGGGGCACACCGTGTTTGTGATGGATAGTCAGTGGGCAGAGCATCGCTACTGGCTACAAGCTGAGCGCCTTGTTCGCTGGTGGCCGCAAGTACTCGCACAGGCTCGGTTGGTAAGCGCCAGCGCTTTTCGAGTGCCATGGCATCATAACAGCAAATCAAAATTTACGGTGATACGGCTCTAGGCTACCCGCTGACTCCGAGAACGGTCAGGCGGTTAACTGCCCAAATGATGACGATTCCAATGGCAACTGCGCTAAAATAGAAGATAGCGATGGTCCGTTTGGCTTGATGAGGTTTAACCGCTCGGGATAGGCGGGTGGCTAGTTTTATGGGGAAGTTAAACTCCTGCTCAGCCGCCATCGCCTCATCGACCGCCGCGATAAGCATCCTATAGTAATAGTGTCGATCCAACATGTATCCTACAAATAAAAAGATCCATGCTAGAATAACCAGCGGCGTAGAAAAATGCACAGATATGCCCGCGCAGGGGATCACTAGAAATTTGAAGCTATTAGAAGCAAAATAGGCAAGCGCCCCGCCATAAGCGGCCAGCACGGCGGTTGCCGTTAACTGCCTGGTTCTGTGGATCGCTTCGTTGAAGTGAATTTGGACGCGTAAGACGTTTCCCCACTGATCCTTTGCGACGTCGTACCTTGCCGCTGAATTACGATCATCAGCACCGCCGTCTATCTCGCCCAAAGTTCTTCCTCCGCGTTTGGCGCCTTTTAGCTGCTTTTCAACTGACCCGCCACAGAAGTCTTGGCAAGTGGCGATACGGTTGCTCTCGAACCCGCTGACGAAACATCCCCCAACAAAAAAACCCCGGACGCTTGCGCATCCGGGGTGAAGGTGCCTGGCCGCATCTTGGTGACCAGGTGGGAGGGAACGGTCACCAGCCGGCGAGGACGGAGCCCTTGAAGCGCTCGGCGACGAAGGCCTTGATCTCGGGGGTGTGGTAGGATTCGAGGAGCGCCTTGACCCAGGGCTTGTCCTTGTCGACCGCGCGCACCGCGATCAGGTTGACATAGGGGCCCTTGGGGTCCTCGCGCAGGATCGCCGAGGTCGGCTCGATCTTGGCGTCGACGGCGTAGTTGGTGTTGATCGCGGCGGCCGCGACATCGGCGAGCGAGCGCGCCGTCTGGGCGGCCTCGATCTCGATGATCTTCAGCTTCTTCGGGTTCTCGGTGATGTCGGCGACGCTCGGCTTGAAGCCGACGCCGTCCTTCAGCTTGATCACGCCCTTGTCCTGCAGCAGCAGGAGCGAGCGGCCGCCATTGGTCGGGTCGTTCTGGATCGCGACCGTGGCGCCGTCCGGCACCTCGGCCCAGCTCTTGTACTTGGCCGAGTAGATGCCGAGCGGGAAGTTCACGGTCAGCCCGACATTGACGAGCTTGAAGCCGCGATCCTTCACCTGATTGTCGAGATAGGGCTGGTTCTGGAAGGAGTTGGCCTCGAGCTCACCGGCGTCGAGCGCCTGGTTCGGCACGACATAGTCGGAGAACTCGATGATCTTGAGGTCGAGGCCCTTCTTGGCGGCGAGCGGTTTCACCTTCTCGAGGATCTCCGCATGCGGACCGGGCGAGACGCCTATGCGGACGACCTGGCTCTGCTGGGCGAGCGCAGGGGCGGCGAGGACGAGGCTGAAGCCAAGCGAGGCGAGAAGCGCGGCGCGGCGGGTGGGATTGAGGGACATGGTGCTTCCTTGCGGGTGGTGAACGATTGAAGCTGTTTCAGGCGTGGCGCAGGCGCTTGTTGAGGCGCCGCGCCAGGCGGTCGCCGATGCTCTGCACGGTCTGGACGAGGACGATCAGCACGGCGACGACGATCGCCATCACGTCGGGCATGAAGCGCTGGTAGCCATAGCGGATGCCGAGGTCGCCGAGCCCGCCGCCGCCGACGGCGCCGACCATGGCCGAGAAGCCGAGCAGGCTGACCACAGCCAGTGTCAGGCCCAGCGTGATCGCCGGCAGCGCCTCGGGCACCAGCACCTTGCGCACGATCTGCAGCGGGCTCGCGCCCATGGCCCGGGCGGCCTCGACCAGGCCCTGATCGACCTCGCGGATCGCGCCCTCGATCAGCCGCGCGATGAAGGGCGCGGCGGCGATGGTCAGCGGCACCATCGCGGCATTGGTGCCGATCGAGGTGCCGGCGATCAGCCGGGTGAAGGGAATGATCGCGACGACCAGGATGATGAAGGGCGTCGAGCGCGTGGCGTTGACGACGACCCCGAGCACGGCGTTGACGGCCGGCGCTGCGAAGAGCTCGCCGCGCTTGCTGGTCGCCAGGAAGACGCCGAGCGGCAGGCCGAGCACGGTGCCGAGCCCCGCGGCGACGGCGACCATCAGCAGCGTGTCGCCGGTCGCCTGGACGATGAGGCGGATCAGTTCAGGAGACATGGCCGAGGACCTCCGCCTTGAGTTCGAGGCTCTTCAGCGCGCCGAGCACGGCCGCGTATTCCGGATCGCGCGCCGGCACCGAGACGAGCAGGCTGCCGAAGGGCTGGCCGGCGATGGCGTCGATGCGCCCGGCCAGGATGTTGACGTCGACGCCGACGACGGAGCTCAGCCTACTGATCACCGGGGCGGTCGCGTTCTCGCCGGTGAAGGTGATGCGCAGCAGCGCGTTGTCGCCCTCGCGCGGCTCGGTGCGGAGCCGCTCGACAAGGTGGGGCGGCAGCTCGACGCCGGTCACGGTCTCGACGAAGCGCGCGGTCGTCGGATGCCGTGGCCGGGTGAAGACGGCGAAGGTCTCGCCTTCCTCGACGATGCGGCCACCCTCGATCACCGCGACGCGGTCGCAGATCTCCTTGATCACCGGGATCTCGTGGGTGATCAGCAGGATGGTGATGCCGAGCTCGCGATTGACCCGCTTGAGCAAGGCGAGGATCGATTGCGTCGTCTCGGGATCGAGCGCCGAGGTCGCCTCGTCGCAGAGCAGGACCTTCGGGTCGGTGGCGAGCGCCCGGGCGATGCCGACGCGCTGCTTCTGGCCGCCGGAAAGCTCGGCCGGATAGCGCCCGCGCTTGTCGGCGAGGCCGACGAGATCGAGCAGCCTGGCGACGCGGGCGACGATCTCGCCTTTGGGCGTACCGGCGATCTCCAGCGGCAGCGCGACATTGTCGAAGACGGTGCGCGAGGAGAGCAGGTTGAAATGCTGGAAGATCATGCCGGTCGCGCGGCGGCGCGTCCGCCAGCCGGCCTCGGTCAGGCCGGTGACATCCTCGCCTTCGAGCAGGATGCGGCCGGAGCTCGCCCGCTCGAGCCCGTTGACGAGCCGGATCAGCGTCGACTTGCCGGCGCCGGAGCGGCCGATCACGCCGAGGATCGCGCCGCGCGGCACGGAAAGGTCGATGCCTTCGAGCGCCGTGACGGCGCCCTGGCCGCGCCGGGTCGGGAAGACCTTGCCGACCTTCTCGAAGCGGATGGCCGCTTCGGCAATGGCGACGGGAACGGCGCCGACGCTGAAGGCGTCGGGCCTGAATGGGGCGTTCATCATGACCTCAGAAATGGGTGTGGCAGGACCAGTGGCTGATCCCGAGCTGTTCGCGCGTGACGTCGTGAATGGAGCGGCGGCGCGCCTCGCGGATCGCCTCGTCGTTCTCGGCCGGCCAGGCCGCGCGTGGCGGCTGACCGAGCTCGGCTGGAAAGGCCCGCTCGAACCACGATGCGAGATGGACGCGGAGGGCGCCGAGGACCGTACTACGCTCCCCCGTCATGACGCCAGCCGCAATCGGTTCGCGCCGCGCGGGTTGGCGAGCTGGCGCGCCGCGGACTCGGCGGCGCCCGGCGTCGCGAAACGATGGCCTTCGAGGGCGCGGAAAGCCGCCGAGGCGGAAATGAAGGTGAAGAAGCGCTCATGGGCGTGGCGGTTGACGAGCCCGGCCTGGGTCTCGTCGATCTCGATGACGTAGCTTTGCGAATGCGTGGACATGGCGTGCCTTTCGCCGCTGAAGCGGCGCTCGAATGGGATCTGACTGGAAAGGGAGGCCCGGCAGCGCGGGCAGTCGTTCAGTTCAGGATCGGCATTCGACAACAGCAGGCGGCCGGAAGCCTGGCGGCGGCTGGTCGGGGCAGGATCGAGATCGTCATGTCAAACTCCGCTTTAGCGTTTGGTGACGCGGCGCAAGCTGCTCGCTCAAATCTCCGCGGACGCCGGAACCCAAGCCCGGCGACGGCTTCAATCTGGTCGGAGACATCCTGTTTGTCAACCCGATCGTTCTTTTAAAAAAACACGCTCGGTGAAACGAAGCTTTCCAGCCGGAGCCGGGAAACAGCAGAATCTTTCATCGTGCAGGACCCGCCATCATCCTGCGACAGCGCGCGGCTTGACGGATGGCGGGTGCGCGCGCCATGTCGCCTCATGTCGGCTTTCGCCCCCCTGCTCGCGCGCCTGCGCCGCTCCGGTCTCGGAGCCTGGCTGGCGGCGTTCTATGGGCTCGCCGTGCTGGCTGCCGGGCTTGCGCCGGCGCCCGTGCTCGCGGCGCACCCGGCCTTGGCGGGTGCGATGCTATGCTCGGGACAGCCTGCGGCCGATCCCGAGAACCCGCAGCCGCAGCAGAGCGAGCCGCATTGCCAGGGCTGCCCGGCCAATCCGGTCGTCGCCGCGCCGCCGCCGGCGCTGCAACCCGCAAGCCTGCGGGTCGCCGTCGCGCTCTCCCAGCCGGACTTGCATGAGACGGGCGTCCTGCCGGGCATCGGTCTCGGCCTGCCGCGATCGCGCGCGCCGCCGGCCCGCAGCTAGAGGCCTGCCGCTCCCCCCGCATTCCTCGACGGCCCAAGCCGCAGGAATCCGGGCCTTCCGGCCGTTCGCGAATGGCCGCGCTCCCTTTTCAGGATTTTTCGATGCACAAGCCCGTTCAGTATCTCGCCGCGCTCGCTTTTTCGCTCGCCGGCACCGCCGCCTTCGCCCATGACTACAAGGTCGGCCCGCTCAAGATCGACCACCCCTGGTCGCGTGCCACGCCGGCCGGCGCCAAGGTCGGCGGCGGCTATCTCTCGATCGAGAATACCGGCACGACGCCCGACCGGCTGGTCTCGGTTTCCGCCCCCTTCGCCGGGCGTGGCGAGATCCACGAGATGGCGGTCAATAACGGCGTCATGACCATGCGCGAACTGGAAAAGGGCATCGAGATCCCGCCCGGCGCCAAGGTCGAGTTCAAGCCCGGCGGCTTCCACATCATGTTCCAGGAGCTGAAGCAGCCCTTGAAGCAGGACGAGCGCCTCAAGGCGACGCTGACCTTCGAGAAGGCCGGCACCGTCGAGGTCGAGTTCAAGGTCGAGGGCATCGGCGCCAAGGGCTCGTCCGGCGCGGCCGAGCACAAGCACTGAGGTTGCAAATAGAGGCACAGGGAACCCTCTCCTGTAAGGAGAGGACAGGGTGAGGTGTGGGCCCGCGAACCAGCGAAGCTGGCGGGCGCCGCTGCCTACCCCCGTCATTGCTTCGCTACGCTCGCAATGACGATGAAAACGTTGTTGGGACGCGGCCTAAGCGTCCAACGGCCTACACCTCACCCCTGCCCCTCTCCTTACAGGAGAGGGGTTCAACGCGCTCGCTTCACACCTTCGCGCGCGGGTCGTGCTTCGCCAACCGCGCCAGCAGGTAATCGACCTCTGCCTTCGCCGCGGCGGTGAGGCCCGCGCCCGGCTTGCGCTGGGCGTCGCTGGCCAGGATGCCGCGCTTCATCATCGTGTATTTGCGGACCGCGAGGCCGACGCCCGGCTGCTGCTCGTAGCGCAGCAGCGGCAGATGCGCGTCGAAGACGTCATGGGCGGCGTCGCGCTTGCCCTCCTTGCTGAAGCGCACCACGTCGATCAGCAGCTCGGGGAAGGCATAGCCCGTATTGGCGCCGTCGGCGCCGCGCTCCATCTCGAAATCGAGGAAGAGGCCGCCATTGCCGGTCAGGATCGCGATCTTGCGCAGCGAGCCGTCGGCCTGGAACTTGCGCAGGGTCGAGATCTTCTCGAGCCCCGGCCAGTCCTCGTGCTTCAGCATCACGCAGGAGGGGTTGTCCTGGACGATGCGGCGGATCACGGCCGGCGTCATCACCACCGAGAGCGTCAGCGGATAATCCTGGATGACGAAGGGGATGTCGGTGCCGATCGCCTCGACCGCCTGTGCGTAATAGCCGACGATCTGGTCATCGGTGCGCAGCGAGGGGGGCGGGGCGATCATCACGCCGCCGGCGCCGAGATCCATCACCTGGCGCGCCAGCGAGCGCATCGCGGCGAAGCCCGGCGCCGAGACGCCGACGATGATCGGCTTAGCCCCCATCTTCGCCACGGCGCGCTTGACGAGCCCAACCGATTCCTCCGGCTCGAGCTTGGGCGCCTCGCCCATGATGCCGAGCACCGTGACGCCGTCCGAGCCGATGCCGGCATAGAACTCGAAAAGCCGGTCGGTGCTGGTCCAGTCGACGCTGCCATCGGCGTTGAAGGGCGTCGGCGCGATGGGATAGACGCCGGCGGCGTCGGGGGTCAGGCGCATGGTCACAATTCCTCGGGAGCTAGTTCAAACGATCCGGGCACGCACCGTGCCGATGCCGGCGATCTCGCCTTCCAGCACATCGCCGCGCTCGACTGCGGCGACGCCTTCCGGCGTGCCGGTGAAGATCAGGTCGCCGGGTGCGAGCGCGACCAGGCCGGAGAGATAGGCGATGGTCTCGGGCACGCTCCAGATCAGCTTGGAGAGATCGGAGCTCTGGCGCACGCGGCCGTTGACGGTGAGCTCGATCTTGCCGGCGCTGGGATGGCCGCTATGGCTCGCCGGCGCGATCTCGCCGATCGGCGCGGACTGGTCGAAGCCCTTGCCCATGTCCCAGGGGCGGCCGGCCTTCTTGGCCTCGCCCTGCAGGTCGCGGCGGGTCATGTCGAGTCCGGCGGCATAGCCGAAGATATGGGCCAGCGCCTCGGCCTCGGGGATGTCCTTGCCGCCGGTGCCGATCGCGACGACCAGCTCCATCTCGTGATGCAGGTCCTTGGTCTTGCTCGGATAGGCCATGTCGGCGCCGTTGATCACCAGCGCATCGGCGGGCTTGGAGAAGAAGAACGGCTCCTCGCGATCGGGATCGCCGCCCATCTCACGGGTATGCTCGGCATAGTTGCGGCCGACGCAAAAGACCCGGCGAACCGGGAAGAGCCCGCCACCGGCCACGGGCACCGCGCTGATGGCGGGCGGATCGATCACGTAATTCGTCATGGCGGGCGCTCCCTCTCGGTTCCGCCGTTCATGCGGGAGCGAGCGCCGCGAGGCAAGGGGCCGGCGCCTCCTAGCGGGCCTGCGCGCGCGGCATTGCCGCTTCAGGGGGAGAGTTGAACCCACCCGCGCGTCATCCCGGCCGGAGCGCAGCGTAGCGCCGGGATCCATCCTAGAGCGCCGAGCCCTACAATGGATCTCGCCGCTGCGCGGCTTGTCCGGGATGACGCCGGAGGAGATTTGCGCGAGAATCCGGCTCAGGCCGAAGCGGGAAGCTCCTCGACCGCCGGCAGCAGCGGCTCGATCACGGCTCGCAGCGCGCGCGCGGCCGCCTCGACATCGTCCTGCACGAAGAGCGCGCCGATCACCGCGACGCCGTCGGCCCCGGCCGCGATCACCGAGGCCGCATTCGCTGCCGTGATGCCGGCGATGGCGCCGACCGGGAGGGACCCAAGCACGGACGCGGCTTTCCGGCGCAGCGCCAAAAAGCCGTCGAGGCCGAGCGCTGCGCCGGCATTGTCCTTGTGCGCGGTCTGGAAGACCCCGCCGATGCAGGCATAGTCGATCTTCGCCGCCGCCAGCTCCTTGAGCTCGTCCTCGTGCTTCAGCGTCGCGCCGATGATGGCGCGCGGCCCGAGCAGGCGGCGGGCGTCGTTCGGCTTCATGTCGTCGGCGCCGAGATGGACGCCGTCCGCCCCCGATGCGAGCGCGACGTCGACGCGGTCGTTGATCAGCAGCGGCACATGGGTGCCGTGCAAGGCGGAGCGGATGGCGCGCGCCTCGCGCACCATCTCGCGCGTCGTCTCGGCCTTGGCGCGGAGCTGGATCAGCGTCGCGCCGCCTTCGGCGGCGGCGCGCGCCAGATCGGCCAGCGAGCGACCACCGGCGATCTGCGGATCGACGATGCCATAGAGGCGGATATCGACGGTCATGCCCGCTCTCCCATGCGCGCCCGCAAGGCGGCCTCGTCGAGATTCGCCAGCGCGTCGATCAGCTCCGGCTCGAAGCTGCCCGGCCCCCGCGCCCGCTCCGCCGCGATCTCGCCGGCGATGCCATAGGCGGCGAGCGCCGCCGCGGCCGCGACGACGGGATCCTTCTCGACCGCGCAGCAGGCTGCGATCAGCGCACCCGCGGCACAGCCGACACCGGTGACCTTCGTCATCAGCGGATGGCCATGAGCGACGGAGAGCGTGCCGCTGGCGCCGGCGATGCGATCGACCTTGCCGGTGGTGACGAGGGTCAGGTTGCGGTCGCGCGCCGCTTCGAGATCGGCCTCGAGCGCCCCCATCTCGGTCGCGTTGCCGCGCACGACGACGTTCGAGAGCCGCAGCACCTCGCGCGCGGCATGGCGGCGCAGCGGCGAGAGCTCGACGAAGACCGGATCGAAGACGAGCGGCTTGCCCCGGTCGCGCGCGACCTCGAGCAGCTTGGGGATGGCGAGCTCGCTCTCGGCATTGATCGTGCCGATATTGATCAGGATCGCGCCGGCGCCCTCCGCCATCGCCGCGACCTCGTCGACATGGATCGCCATGGACGGGATCGCGCCGAAGGCGAGCAGCATGTTGGCGGTGATGTTCTGCGCCACCGTGTTGGTCAGGCACTGCACGCGCGGGCGGATTTCCACCACCCGACTCAGGACCGCCGCGACGGCTTTCGCGTCGAGGCGGTCAGCGGTCATGGTCGCGCTCATTCGGCGGCCGGCAAATAGAGATTGCCGCCCTTGGCGAGGAATTCCTGCGACTTCTCGGCCATGCCCAGTCTTTGTTGCTCGATCTGCGCTGCCGCTTGATCGAGTGCCGCGCGCTCGTTGTCGCCCATCGCCAGCACCTCGGCGCGCAGATCCTGCGTGATCTTCATCGAGCAGAATTTTGGCCCGCACATCGAGCAGAAATGCGCGACCTTGTGGGCGTCCTTCGGCAAGGTCTCGTCGTGGAAGCTGCGCGCCGTATCGGGATCGAGCGCCAGGTTGAACTGGTCCTCCCAGCGGAAATCGAAGCGCGCGCGGCTGACCGCGTCGTCCCGGATCTTCGCCGCCGGGTGGCCCTTGGCGAGATCGGCGGCATGGGCCGCGATGCGGTAGGTGATGACGCCGGTCTTGACGTCGTCGCGGTTCGGCAGCCCGAGATGCTCCTTCGGCGTGACATAGCAAAGCATGGCGCAGCCATACCAGCCGATCATCGCCGCCCCGATGCCGGAGGTGATGTGGTCATAGCCCGGCGCGATGTCGGTGGTCAGCGGTCCCAATGTGTAGAACGGGGCTTCGCCGCATTCGCGCAGCTGCTTGTCCATGTTCTCCTTGATCTTG
>JAESGM010000289.1_pt1 | contig 70729 bp, 49 predicted proteins | sample 9269721 | NCBI WGS metagenome assembly JAESGM01 (sample SAMN15720920, study PRJNA650825) | algae metagenome | isolation source: Komarekiella atlantica HA4396-MV6 and co-occurring heterotrophs from... | place: USA: Theobald House, Kauai, HI | collected 2009-07-29
AATATTGAAATTATCTGATAATTTATTTGGCTGCCATTATCACTCTCCATGTTATCTCTTATTTTTGAGCTTTAATAATACTTATTCTTTATTTTATCGCTAGTTTCGCACCGGGAACTAGTCTAAACTCCAGTCATTAATTTTTTTAAAGCCTGTTCAGTAAAGGAATTCGATTAACAAATCAATGTACTTTTTTTGGCAGAGGATTAAGATATATCCGACACGATTGTCTTAAAATTAAACTTTCTTGACATTTTTTATTGTATTTTCATAACTCATACCAATTCTGTATGAAGGTGCGCTCAACTATCTTAGGACTTGGTACAAGAAATCAAAAACGAACCGCCAAGCACGCCAAGTACGCCAAGAAATAAGAGATGAAGAGAGTTTGACGCAACTTCACAAAGAAACGGTATCATTCTGCTGAACTCTCGATCTATGTAATATTTTTTTCGTTAGAGGATGTCTGAGAAGTCAAAATTGTCATGCTGAATGAAGCGATAGCGTAATGTACCCCTACGCTTAAGCAAGCTACGCGAAGCGTCTCGTAGAGAAGCATCTCAGAAATTAACGGATAATAGAGATTCTTCCTTCCGCTCTGCTCCAGTCAGAATGACAAAATATACCATTACCTAGCTTTTCAGACATCCTCTTACACCTAACGCCTACAGTAGATATTGCCCTATCTCAATCACTGTAAAATTTTTGGGCTTCGCACAGCGAACTAGTCAAAACTACTTAAATTGATTCTTAAAAAAGTATTCGCCTAACTTTAATAGTATGGGAATGAGCGGTGTGATTACAGATAGCAAGTACTGACGAAAGGTTGTGACATCAAAAGGCCAAACTGGAAATTCATTAGTCAATGTATAGAGAGAGCGTAATTCTTGAAGCTTGCCGGTTTGCTTCTTCAAACTTTCTGCATCGTTACTCAAACTTTGGTGAATACGCACATAATCTGCTTGAAACTGTTTTGCAATTTCGCTCATTAATCCTTCTTTAGCTTTTTTCATGCCTTTGCGGGCGGCAAGAAGAGGCCCAAAAAAGCATACTAATGATACAGGAATATAGAGCAGAATTAATAAATTAAAATACCAGTATTTCTGTGCTATCCCTTGAGTAATAAATTGATAATTACTAAGGGTAATCATCGTGCCAAATATAGCAGCTAGATAAGCTGTATTCAGAGAGTATTGGCTCAAAACACTTAATCCACCACAGCGATCGGGATGCAGCGGATTGATATTGAGTTGCTTATTGCCAAGGAGTTGATGCATTACCCAAACATTAGTTATTAGGGTCAGCACTAACATAGTAGCTGCGTAAAATATTACAACAGCATTAATCGCACCTGTCAAAGCTGGAAGTCCTCCATCTGAGCCTGTCCAGTTCTTAACATTGTGTTGTAAGGAGAAATACCAAATACCGAAAGCTACTCCTGCTGCCAACGCCAAGAATTTGCGCCACGGCTTTTTGTATGGAGACAATGCCGAGTTAATTTCTATGTCAGAAACATTAACAATATCTGACTGTTTGAGGTACTGAATTAGCTTATATATCGCCTTAACTGACCACAGATAGTAGCCAAAGACAACTGGATTGAGCAAACAGATCCACACCCAGGCAAACCAATCTTGCAGTAACCCTATGTGTCTACCGCCGTGTAATATCAACGTCTGACTTACTGAAGCTACTACTAAGTAAAAACCAGATGTAATTATGATGGAGAGCAGCCCTAAACTAGTGGGTGTCAAATGGCATTTATCAACTAGCCAGCAGGCTAATGGATCAGCTTGGTAAAAGTCTTGCTCTTGCATATATTAATCCAAGTTGCTAGTCGAAGAAGTCGGTAAAAAAGATAACACCAGTGTCATCCATCTGGATTAAGCACGCAAGATGTCTGTCTTATTCGCTTTGCCTCATCGCTCAAACCCAAAGGTGCAAAATAAGCTAGAATGCAAGCAGATTAAGCATTTCCCGCTCAGAAATACCCATGCTGGAGACTCTGCAAACCCGACTTTACCAACTAGAACAATTTGCCAATGCCCTTGTTTCTAACCAACTGACGCATCTAAGTTTGTTTAGTATTGGCATCATCTTTGCAGCAGGTTTGCTTACTAGCCTTACACCTTGTATGCTTTCCATGCTGCCAATTACCATTGGCTACATCGGCGGCTACGAAGCAAAAAGCCGCCTGCAAGCAGCAGTCCAATCAACGTGGTTTGCGTTGGGATTAGCAACCACCCTGGCAGGAATGGGTGTAACAGCAGCTTTTGTCGGAAAAGTCTACGGTCAAGTAGGAATTGGTTTGCCGATTATTGTTAGTATCATTGCCATTCTTATGGGGCTGAACTTGCTGGAAGCATTACCTCTGCAATTTCCCTCTTTGGGTGAAACGAATTGGATTTCGCCAGATTTACCGCCAGGAGTGCGTTCTTATGCCCTTGGGTTGACTTTTGGCTTAGTTGCATCCCCTTGTAGCACGCCTGTTTTAGCTAGCTTACTGGGTTGGGTTGCGAGTACACAAGATTTAATTTTAGGTGCGGCTTTGCTACTTTCCTACACAGCGGGTTATGTAGCACCATTAATTTTGGCAGGTACTTTCACTGCTTCAATTAAAAAGTTGCTGGAATTGCGGCGTTGGTCTGGTTGGATTAATCTAGTTAGCGGGGCGCTGTTGGTAGGATTTGGTGTGTTTTCCTTAATTTCTCGAATTCCCCTTGGCAGTTTTTAGTTTCATTTCCTCATAGGAATTTATATAAACAAATTAATAAAAATGACTGTAGAAAATTCAGCGTCCAAAGAATTAAAGTGGTGGTCAATACCTGGGCGATACTTGCGGCAGGAGTTTTTGCCTATACTGACAAATTTACGATTAGCGATCGCCCTACTACTCTTAATCGCTCTCTTCAGCATCAGCGGTACTGTAATTGAACAAGGACAATCACCTGCATTTTACCAGGCTAACTACCCAGAACATCCCGCCTTGTTTGGTTTCCTAACTTGGAAGGTGATCCAAGTCGTTGGCTTAGACCATGTGTATCGTACTTGGTGGTTTCTGGCATTACTCATTTTGTTTGGCACTAGCCTAACTGCTTGCACTTTTACCCGCCAGTTACCAGCCTTAAAAGCTGCCCGTCGCTGGAAATATTACGAAGAACCACGACAATTTCAAAAGTTAGCTTTGAGTGCAGAACTAGATACAGGTTCCCTCAATTCCCTAAGTCCAATATTGCAAAACCGTCGCTATAAAATTTTTCAAGAAAAAGACAATATTCTTTATGCCCGTAAGGGAATAGTCGGACGTATCGGCCCTATCATCGTTCATGTGGGCATTGTGGCTATTTTACTAGGCGGAATTTGGGGAGCGATGACCGGATTTCTTGCCCAAGAAATGGTCGCCAGTGGTGATACATTTCAAGTGAAAAATATTATCGATGCTGGGCCTTTAGCAGCAGCCCAAATCCCTAAAGATTGGTCTGTGCGAGTCAATCGTTTTTGGATTGACTATACTCCATCTGGCAACATTGACCAATTTTACTCAGATATGTCTGTCTTGAATAATCAAGGACAGGAAGTTGATCAAAAGAAGATTTTTGTTAACCAACCTCTGCATTATCATGGCGTAACTTTCTATCAAACAGATTGGGGAATCTCAGCTGTTCGTGTCCGCATTAATAACAGCCCGATTTTTCAGCTACCGACTGCACAATTGAACACTAACGGTAGAGGACGGATCTGGGGAACTTGGATTCCTACTAAACCGGATTTGAGTGCAGGTGTTTCCTTGTTAGCTAAAGACTTGCAAGGTATGGTATTAATTTACGATGCCTCTGGTAAATTGGTTGACACTGTACGCACTGGCATGTCTACCCAAGTCAATGGCGTAACGCTGAAAATTTTAGATGTCATTGGCAGTACTGGTTTACAAATTAAAGCTGATCCAGGCATCCCTATTGTTTATACTGGGTTTGGCTTGCTCATGCTGGGTGTGGTAATGAGTTACTTTTCTCACTCGCAAATTTGGGCATTGCAAACAGGCGATCGCTTATATATTGGTGGCAAAACTAACCGCGCCCAAGTTGCTTTTGAACGCGAAGTTTTAGATATTTTGGATCGACTCAGTTCACAGCCAAAAGATGACGAGAGAGCTAATAATCAAGAATCCCTAGCATCTAATCCCCAACTTTAGATTCAGTCAATAGACTTGGTGTTAAAGCCAAAAAATTAAATTTTTTAGGTTGGGTTTCACTTTGAAAAACCCAACCTAAAATTATTTTTAACTGACATTTTCCGGGAATAAATTTTATACTTTCTGTCCACCAGACTAAACAAGTTCGTATCACCTACTGTCTCAGAGGTGCCCAACATCAGAAAGCCCGTTGACTTAAGACTATAGTGGAAAATTGGCAGGAGCTTCTTCTGCACATGAGATCCCAAGTGAGTTAGCACATTTCGACAAGTAATTAGATCCAGTTTGGAAAAGGGTGGATCGCTGATCAAGTTTTGCTTAGCAAAGATACATAGTTCACGCACCGATTTGCTGATCTGATAACCGTCTTCTACCGGAATAAAGAATCGTTTCAGACGTTCTGGAGAAATATCTGCTAGCTGGCTAGGCTTGTAGATGCCAATTCTTGCTTTCTTGATCGCTACCTCATTAACATCTGTAGCAAAAATCTTAATCGGGGGATAGATTCCCTGTTCTTCTAGATACTCCAGCAAGCAAATGGTAATGGAGTAAGCTTCCTCACCCGTTGAACATCCTGCTACCCAGATGCGGATTGGCAACTCTGGCGTTCGATTGTTGACAATAATTGGAAATACTCTGCTCTTTAAAGCTTCAAATGATTTGGGATCGCGGAAAAAATATGTAAGGGCGATTAGCAAATCTTGATACAAAGCGCTCACCTCTGCCGGGTTTTCCTGGAGATACCGGACGTAATCTTCTAGCCTTTCGACTTTGTACAAAACCATTCGCCGCAAGATCCGCTGTCTTAGGGTGATCTGCTTGTAGTGGTTAAAGTCAACTCCTGTAGCTTCCCGCAGCAGATGGAAGATTGTGACGATCGCATCTTCGCCTTCCAGGAGTTCCTCAACTAGTTTTAACGGGGTTGCGCGTTTGATGTAGGAATGACAGCTGATTTTTGCTAATTCCTGGGCGATCGCTTGTGGAGGTAAGATAAAGTCTACACAACCAGAAGCGACAGCAGTGTTCGGCATACTACTGACTTTGGCTGTGTCTTCACATTGGGCAAAGGTGATGCCACCAGCAGCCTTGATTGTTTCCACTCCCCGTGTGCCATCGGAATCGCCTCCCGATAATACAACTGCGATCGCTTTGCTTCCCCGCTCCTCTGCTAATGAAAAAAAGAAAGCATCGACTGTCATATTGATCCCATAGTTTTTCTCGCGCGGCATCAGTTTCAGCACCCCTTGAGAAATACTCATCTTGGTATTGGACGGAATTACGTAGACATGATTCCGTTCCACAGACATGCCATCGTGCACTTCAATTACAGGCATCTTGGTTGTCCTAGAAAGAATCTCTGTCAACAAACTTTTTTGATTAGGGTTTAAGTGCTGAATCAACACAAATGCCATGCCACTATCGGTGGGCAAATGGCTCAACAATTGTGTGAAAGCCTCCAATCCACCTGCTGAGGCTCCTATCGCAACAATCGGAAATAATTCATTCTGATTATCCTGCTCCTCCTCATTGGATGGTTGAGATGCAATGGAATTAGATGCAGATTCTTTAGAAGACCGTCTAATTGTCATGGGATGCAATAAATAATAATAGTTAGAAGTGTTCTGTTTTTATTTTTTAAAATTAAGAAACATAAAAAATATATCTAAAACTTCACAACTGTGCTATATCTTAATTTTAATTATGAGAGTTCTTAATATAGAATCATTTAATCACGATGGCTTTAGTATGTGAACTACCTAAAGTAACACTTCTCTACGAGATGCTCCGCGAACGTTCACACGATGTAATGCGTAAAGTCCCTCGGCAATGGCTGCGAGGATATATGCGAATAGCTAAATTTATTCAGCCTTTAAGATTTGAAGTGTCCCTAATCCCCATTGCCCCTTATCCCCAGAGGGGGCCCTGAGTTCCCAAATCCCAAATCCCCAGTTCCCAGTCCCCAATCCCCAATCCCCAGTCCCTTCTACTACTTAATTTTGTTATAGATTGTAGAGAGGCACGCCGCTTTCAAAGCTGACCAACAGATGGGGATGGTTGTTATGAAAAACAAAAATCAAACTGTTTTCGCTTTAATGTTGAAAGGCGCTATTGTCTTTTCGCCTTTGCTACTGTCTGCTGGTATTGTCAGTGGACAACCTGCACTATCTCCCTCCCCAGCAGTGACGCCTGCTCCAGTCCTATCAAATCAGGAGCGAGAAGAATTGGCACGGCTGCGAGCCGAAAAGCGACTTCAACAGCAAGTCCAATCTGATTTCAATCGCGCTTTAAGCCGTACAACTATCTTGCTCAATGTTTGGCTAGTTATATTAAGTTTATTTCCAGTTGCAGCAATTGCTTTATTTTGGCTCTTACGACGTGTGGCAATCCGTGAAATTGCTGATAGAGCGATGAAACAGTTACAGGGAATGGAAAAATTACAAACTCAACTCACTACTGTTAAGCAAGACGCTGAAAATATTATTCAAGAAGCTAAAAATATAACTTATGAATTAGAACAGGAAGCCGGGGTTTTACAACAAAAAATAAAAAGCGAAGAAGAAAATTTATATTCACTTACATCTGAGCTAGACCAAGCTAAAGTACAGTTATTAGCTAGATTAGAAACTGAAATCAAAAAATCTCAACAAAATATCCAAACTTTAGAATCAGAATTTGCTTCTGGTTTATCTAAATTAGAGTTAAGCGCTCAACAAAATAGAGATATAGCGCTAGATAATCTGGGTAAATTAGCATCTACTCTGGCTGAGGAACTGTCTAATTTAAAGTCGGGGGTACAACAACAGCAAGAATTAGCTGTTGCTGATTTAGAAGAATCAAGATCTGAGTTTAAATCTCAACTTTCTATATGGCAGGTTGATACTCAGATGCAAAAGGATCAGACTCTTGAGGGTTTAGCAAAATTAAACTCAGAATTTGCATATCAGCTATCTGAATTACAAGTGGATGCTCAACAACAAAAAGATATCACGCTTGAGAATCTTGGGAAAGTAGATAATCAATTGAAATCTGAATTATCTGAATTACAGACAGATGCTCGGCGGCAAAAGGATAATATTGTTGAGAGTTTAGCAAAATTAAACTCAGAATTTGCATATCAGCTATCTGAGTTACAATTAGATGCTCAACAACAAAAAGATATCACGCTTGAGAATTTAGGAAAAATAAATAGTCAATTGAATTCTGAATTATCTGAATTACAATTAGATGCTCAGGAGCAAAAGGATAAAATTATTGAGAATTTAGTAAAATTGCAATCAGAATTTACCTTTGAACTATCGGAATTACAGGCAGAAATTCAAAAACGTCAAGAATTAATTATTGAGGATTTAGAAAAATCTGGTTCTGAATTTACTTCGCAATTTTCAGAATTACAATTGAATGCTCAACATCAAAAGATTATCATTTTAGAAAAACTAGAAAAATTAGAAACAGAGTTTGTTTCACAATTGTCTGAACTGCAAATGGATGCTCAACAAAGAAAGGATTTAATCCTTCAAGAACTAGTTGATATTACATCTACATCCATCCCAGAAGTTGTAAATCAGGAAGTTGAAGAAGAAATACAGGAACAGTTAGGGGAACTAGAAATCGCTGTTGAAGATTATATAAAAGAAGGCGATCTTCTATTTTCTGAAAAGCAATATGATGATGCGATCGCAGCTTACAATAAAGCAGTTCAAATCCAGCCTGATGATGCTGTTATTTGGTTTAAACGCGGTATTACTCTTGCAAGATTAAAACGCTATAAAGATGCGATCGCTTCTTATGATAAAGCTATTAATATTAATCCTAATGACCATCAAGCTTGGTGCGATCGCGGTGTAGCTTTTGGCTATTTACGACAGCATCAACAAGCTTTTGCTTCTTTTGATCAAGCTACGCAAGTCAAGCCTGATGATGTAGTCGCCTGGATGAATCGCGGTCTGGCTCTGATAGAATTGGAAGAATATGAAGAAGCGATCGCTTCTTTTGATCAAGCGCTAGAATTTCAACCTAATTCCCCAAAAGCTTGGGATAAACGTGGTTATAGTTTGGTAAGATTGGGACGCGATGATGAAGCGATCGCTAGTTTTAATAAAGCATTGGAAATTAAACCAGATTATGCTAGTGCCTATTACAATAAAGCAGCTTGTTATGCACTGCAAAGACAAGTTGAATTAGCTTTAGAAACTCTCCAACAAGCAATTGAACTTAATCCCAGATACAAAGAAGAAGCAGCAGTTGACTTAGATTTTGATGAGATTGCAGAGGATAAGCGTTTCCAGCAGTTGATTCAAAGCGTTCAACAGCAATGATCATCTGCATAATCTAGAGGCTCGATTCAGTAATTGTAAAAACCCGATTTTTTTGGTAAAATGACCAATTTCCGTTGACTCTAGAGACGTTGCATTGCAACGTATCTACCAAGCAATGCAACGTTTCTACCAAATAATCAGTTTTTTCGCCCCCATCTTGAATACTGAATCCGGTGTTCTAGGCGATCGCACTCCTATCTACCTATTAATCTCGTCACTGAAAAACTTACTAATTGAGTTTGTTGAATGTAAATTTTACCAAGTTTCTGGCTCTAATCCCAAATCCTGATATTATTATTTATAAATTAAAAAAATAATTCAAAAAATTTAAATGAATTTATCTCTTCAAGTTAAAACTATTGTTTTAACATGTTTTTCATGTATTAGTAATTCTCATCCATTATTTGCCCAATCTACACCTCCATCGGGTGTAACTATTCCTCCAAATACTCCCGGTAAAGTCGAACAAACAATTCCCCAGCCGATACCATCCCCAACTTATTCCACTCCTTCATCTCCCAGTAGTCCCATTTTGTCTCCAAATCCAACTGAAAATCCATTGGATATAATTCCCACAGGTGAAAGCTTTTTTGTAAAAGAAATTCAAATTATGGGCAATACTATTTTAAAAGAAGAAATTGCCAAATTAAAACAAACACTAGAAAATAAAGACATCACCTTCGAGCAGCTTTTAGAATTGCGATCGCAAATCACCCAACTCTACATCCAAGAAGGTTACATCACTAGTGGTGCATTTATCCTCAACAACCAAAATCTTAACAGTGGTATAGTTCAAATCCAAATAGTTGAAGGAGAATTAGAAGCTGTAGAATTAAGCGGATTGCAAAGGCTTCAAGAAGGATATGTGCGTTCTCGAATTGCTCGTGCTACGCAGACACCCCTCAACCAAAAACGACTCGAACAAGCATTGCAATTATTACAAGTTGACCCTTTAATTGCGCGGGTTAACGCCGAACTCACAGCCGGAAGTACTCCCGGAAGCAACATTTTACGCTTGCAACTCAAGGAAGCACCTGCATTTCACGTTGGAATAGAAATTGCTAATAGCCAATCTCCCAGCATCGGTTCTGAACAAGGAAGTGTATTCATCGAACATCAAAACTTACTAGGTTTTGGTGATAAATTCTATGCTAAATATGGAATTACCGAAGGGTTAAACCTCTACGATTTCAGCTACAACGTTCCTTTTAATGCTTTAGATGGAACAATTGGTATCCGCTATAACAACAGCAATAGTAAAATTATTGAAGACGACTTCCGCAATTTCAATATTCGCAGCGAAAGTCGCACCCTTTCATTTAACGTTCGTCAACCATTACAGCGCACTCCTAACAACGAATTTGCTCTTGGTTTAGCATTCGATTTACGTCGCTCTCAGACATTCTTATTCAATGATATCCCCTTCTCATTTTCTGAAGGCCCCAAAGCAGGAGAATCAAAAGTTACAGTAATTCGGTTTTCTCAAGATTGGTTGCAGCGAGATGCAGATAGAGTTTTAGCCGCGCGATCGCAATTTAGTATAGGTATAGGTGCATTCGACGCTACAGTAAATGATCTAGGCATAGACGGGCGATTTTTCACCTGGTTGGGGCAATTTCAATGGGTGCAAAGATTATCTGCTCGTGCGCTCATACTAGCAAAAATTGACGTGCAATTAACTGGTGACTCTCTACTTTCTATAGAAAAATTTAGCATTGGTGGAATTGAAACAGTTCGCGGATATAACCAGAATCAAGTTGTTACCGACAATGGGATAATTGCCTCTGTTGAAGCTCTTATTCCTCTGACATCTAACACTAATACCCTACAGTTAGTACCATTTTTCGATTTTGGTACGGGGTGGAATAATCGCGTCAGGAATTCCAGTTACCAAACCCTTACTAGCCTGGGTTTAGGCTTAAGATGGCAACCATTTCAAGGATTAATTTTACGTGCAGATTACGCAATTCCACTTTTTGGAATCGAGAATAAAGGTGACTCACTGCAAGATAATGGATTTAATTTATCGTTGCGCTATCAACCTTTTTAAGTGTTTGAAATTTTAAATAAATTGCCAGACTAGGAGATATTACTGTTTACCCAGCGGGTACTACCCAGTAGTGCTAAGTGCGATCGCATGTTTTGAAAACGCACATTTATACCATTTTGAAGAAAGAATGCAACACATAGACCACTGTAGAGACGTTGCAATGCAACGTCTCTACTCAACACAATGGATGGAAAATTTAACTGATTTCGTTAATGCGTTCCTACACTGGCTAATCGGTGCGTTGGAAAGTATATTGAGTTGGAGTATTATTTGTGTACAGGCGATCGCTTCTGTAGTGTACTTCTTATATATTGCTGTAATTAAATAGGTAGCGCTGATAATACTATCGCAATGTAAATACTACAATCATTGAAGCAAGTAAAAGTAGGTGTAATTGTTATGCAATCTATTTTCTGGAGTGTAGAAGAAGTAGCTCAAAGAGCTAAACAGTTTTACGAAAACGGTATTCGTCAAAATGTCGAATATGATGACAATATTGGTAAGATGATCGTGATTGATGCAGAAACGGGTGAATATGGGATCGATCCAACTGGTGTAGAGACAGCGTTAAAGTTAAAACAGAAGAACCCTAATGCTAGATTGTTTACTATACGGATTGGTTATGATGTTGCTGTAAGTTTTGGTGGTGCAATGGAGCGTACTGCTGAATGATTGATGGAAAAGTAATAGATGGTAGTGTGATAATTCCAGTGATTTTTCGTTTACCTTCGCAACCAGATTTCTCTTTGGATTTTATCATTGATACTGGATTTAATGACCATCTTACTTTACCATCACAGGCAGTCAGTGCAATGAATCTTCCGTTATATTCTAGTACATCTGCAAGGTTAGCCGATGGTAGTGAAGCTTTATTATCTATACATTTGGCAACAATTGTATGGGACGGTATAGAAAAATTAGTTCCAGTTTTAGCTGCTGGTTATAAACCTTTGCTTGGAACTTCACTCATGAGAGGATATCATCTAGAAATAGATTTTCAAGACAATGGTTTAGTTTCTTTAGAAAAACTCTAATCGATTATAGGACTTACGCAAAACATAACGAAAGATGCTTGATCAATTATTTTGGCATTCCCGACTCATTACCAGTCGTCCATCGGAGAGTCGATATACACCAGTTGGTTCGATAATGCGATCGCCTTTTTTCCAAGGACGCGATACATTTTCATTATTGACACTACGCACTCTATCTGTGGAATAGTTAGACATTGATACATCACCGGGACGGTTGGGTAAAGCACCTCCACCTGTGATGATGAAGCTACTTTCTTGTTTTTTATTTGCACGAGCTATGCAGCTATTAGCAATGAGTGCATTTGTGTCGATCGCGTTAGCAGGAAGTTCGGTGAGGCTATTTTGAATTGCACTGTTGTCAGGAGAGTTAACATTAACAGTACCCGATAAACCAACTCCCGAAAAGGCTGTGATGTATTTCGATACATCGCTGGGTTGAGTACCGACAAATACGCCTTGGGCGTTGATTCTCACTCGACCACCGCGAGAGTTATCTGAGTTAGCGCCAATACGGCTATTTTCGAGGGCGATTAATAAATCAGTGTCGATGTTAATATTACCACCGATGACGTTTTCGCCTGTGGCATCGGTAGTGATGTTGCTGTTGCGACGGAGGGTTAAATTTTGGGTGTTGAGGTTGATGGTTGCTTGTTCGCGGTTGGGGTCTTTGTTGGGGCTGCGGGTGTTAGCATTGATGGAGGCTTTGTTATCTAAACGGATGCGCGAGGCGTTGATGGTCATGATACCTGCGTTACCTGTTCCTCTGCTATTGACTAATACTTCCGCACCATTGCGTACAAGTAATTGAGGAGTGTCAATCCTCAAATCTCCAGCATTTCCGGTTGAGTTGGGTTCAGCAGAAGCTAATAAGCCACTAGGAAAACGACCGTCAGCAGACCTACCAATTAATTCAATTTGACGTGAGGCATTAACAGTTAAATTTCCAGCTTTTCCTGCACCAAATGTTCCATTAAAGACCTGTGCCCCATCTCGCACAAGTAAATTTTGGGTATCAACCTGCAAATTTCCTGCATCTCCAGTTGACCCAGCATAAGCAGAAGCATTCAAGCCACTTAAAAAACGACCATCAATAGATGTACCAGTCAGTTGCACGCTATTAGCAGCATTGACAGTCAAATTACCTCCCTTACCTGCACTAAATGTAGCAGTGCTAACTGCTGCCCCATCTCGCACTAGTAAATCTTGGGTATTAATCGTTAAACTTCCTGCATCTCCAGTTGAACCTTGTTGAACAGAAGTAACCAAGCCACTAATAATCTGACCATCCGCAGATGAACCAATTAGTTCTACCTTACCAGAAGCGTTTACAGCCAAATTACCTGCTTTACCTCTGCCAGATGTTGAAGCAGTTAACTGTGCCCCATCCCGCACAAATAAATCTTGGGCGTTAACTGTCAAATCTCCCGCATCCCCAGTTGAACCTGCTAGAGCAGAAGTAGAGAAAACACTAGGAGTATTATTATCTGCGGATGTACCAATCAGTTCTGCTTTGCCTGTGACATTAACAGTCAAATTTCCTCCTTTTCCCTGACCAGATGTGACTGCACCAACCTGTCCACCATCGCGCACAAGTACATTTTGGGCGTTAATCATTAAGTCTCCCGCGTCTCCTGTTAAGCCTTGGTTCGCAGATGTATTCAAGCTGCTATTAAAAAGACCGTTAGCAGACACACCAATCACTTCTACACTACCGCTTGCATTGATAGTCAAATTGCCTCCTCTACCTGCACCAGATGTACCAGTGATAACCTGTGCCCCATCTTTCACAAGTAAATCTTGAGTGGTAATCGTCAATTTTCCGGCATCACCAGTTGAGTTTGCATTAGCAGAAGCACCCAAAACACTCAAAAAACGACCGTCAGCAGAAGTACCAATTAGTTGCACCTTGTTAGAGGTATTGACTGTCAAATTCCCTCCTTTGCCTGCACTAAATGTACCAGTACCAACCTGTGCCCCATCTTGCACAATTAAATCTTGGCTAGTAATTGTCAAATCTCCTGCGTTTCCAGATGAGCCTGATTCAGCAGAAGCAGCCAAACCACTAAAAAAACGACCATCAGCAGAAGAACCAATAATTTCCACGCTACCGTCAGCATTAACAGTCAAATTTCCTCCATTACCTTTACCAAAGGTAGAAGTACTGACTCGTGCCCCATCACGAATACTGAAACTACCCGCATTAATCCTTATATTCCCTGCATCTCCAGACCCAAAAGTAATACTAGACATAGTACTGAGACTATTGGGTGAGCTAGGTGAACGACCCACAACTTCTACTAAGTCTTTGGCATCTATGGTCAAATTTCCTGCTTTACCTATACCAGATGTTAAAGCTGTGACTACTCCACCGTCACGAATACTTAAACGATCTGCACTAATGCTCAGATTTCCTGCATCTCCAGACCCAAAAGTAGCAGTAGAAATAGTGCTGCTAGCATTGAGTGAACCACCCACAACCTCTACTGAGTCTTTGGCATTTATTGTCAAATTTCCTCCAAGACCAAGCTCAGTACTAGTAGTAATATCTCCACCATCATTAATACTCAATCGTTGTGTATTAATAGTTAATTCCCCACTCTTGCCACTACCAAGAACGCTGGTTGTTAGTCTACTGCCTGTAGTAATTGTCTCTCCAGTTTGTGGATTAATAAATGTTGCTATGCCGCTCAAGCTAACGGAGTTTGAAGCGTTAACTAATAAGTCACCACTGTTACCACTGCCAGAAGATTGTGTACCAATGTTTCCACCGTTAGCAAGTGTAAGCGATCGCGCATTAATTGTAATATTCCCAGTATCGCCCAAAGAGTTTTCTAAACCCAGACTTGCAATATTACTAAAATTATCTAGTGTCACATTGTCAGTTGCATTAACTACAACATCTCCAGCAGAAATACCCGGTGTACCTTCTGCAGCACCAAGAGTTGCCGTGATAAAACTATTTCCAAAAAGGCTCAAGTTTCCAGTATTAACTGATATTGCGCCTCCTCCAGTTGTCACAGCAAAGGCGTTATTTTGCAAGATAATATCCGCTTTCGGTATACCTTCTGGAAAGGCTAACTGCATTTGATTACCGCTACCAATCAACTCAATAGTTCCTGTTCCTGCAACTGCACCTAATTCCAAACGATTTCCTGACGAACCTGCAACACCACCATCTAATGTAATATCTCCACCTATTAAATAAAGACTTCCTGGTGTGGTAATTTGACGACTACGGTTAATTATTCCGCTTTGATTAATCTGATTAAACAGCAACGCCGAAGGATTCACCGTTAACAAAGATGCTACTTGGGGATTTATGGCACTAAAATTTCCCTGCTTGCCAAACTGCACCGCATTAGCTGTAGTCGCTGCAAACGAACCTTGTAAATCTAAACTCGCATTCTGCCCAAAAATAATTCCATTAGGATTAATCAAGAATAAATTGGCATTAGAAGCAGCTATATTACCGTTAATAACCTGGAAAGTACCCAATCTACCCAATATCTCAGAGCGGTTTCCACCCGTGACCCTCGCCAAAATATTCTGTATATCTGCACTAGGACTCAAAAAATAAGCTCCCCGTCCCTCGCTGACGTTAAATTCTCGGAAACTATGAAACAGGTTAATTCCGCGAGTTGCACCACCAGTAATTACTTCAACTGGTAAACCATTAAGATTAAAATTAGTTACAACATTGGAATTTTCAGCCCCTAATGTGTTGTCAGGCGCGATCGCACTTTGGGCAAAAACAGGAGTTTGAACAAATGCGACTATTCCAAATAGACTCCATATACTTGCTGTTTTCAAACACAGATTGCAGAATTTTTTGTTGATCGCAGCAGTTTGATTAAAAGATTGTGTTGTTGAGGATAGTTGCACAATAATAGCTTGATACTGTGGCGATCGCGTAACCATAAGCTGTGATGAAAATCATTAATTTTATTTGTAGTATACCGCTATTTTAGACAAGAGATTTGTGATTTTCTTCTCGGAAACATTCATGACAGAAATTTTCTGCACATTGGTGCTTGCAGTTTTCTGCAATCTGCTTGGCTGCAATCTGCAACTATGTGAGCAACGAGTTGAAAGATTTATTTTGAAAATCAGTTTAATCTAAGAACTATCAGGAACGATGAATAAACAAAAACACCAAATTAAATATTGATTGTTAATCAATTTCATCGTTTCTAAATTCCTCTAGTTATCTGGGTTTTCCCTTTGGTTGCGATTCTGTTTAATACTTGAATCTCAATAATATCAATGAGATGCTCCCAATATGTTCACCAAAAAATCAGGAGTTGTGAAGATGTCTGCCTCTGAATCTGTGATGCACAATATATTTAACCAAATTGTTAGTGAATACCATCCTTTTGCAGAGTATCAAGGTTATGCAGAAGGTGAGAATGGATTCATAGTCTACTATCAAGGAACGAATGGTCAGCAACATATGGTAGTAGATACAGAAGGAAACATTATCTCTGATTCGACGATGGGAACCACTCGTTCTCTAGAGATATTAGCTGTGGGTGTAGGTTTTATCTCGGCGTTGATAGGTGGTGAGTAAGATTTTTAATCGTTAAGAAGTTGAAGGCGATCGCACCTGTAAATCCTAGCATCTGAAATGCGATCGCTCTTATCTACGCAACTATGATAGGTCTAAAGTGCGTAGTAGTAGTTAGATCCCTAAGTTACTGATAAATGTACAACTTGTCGGAGACATATCAATGCGTAAAAAATTTACCGAAATAGCATTAATCGCTGCTACATTCGTCGGTTCGTTAACCCTTGCATCCAGTAATGCTTATGCACAAAATCCACAAGTTCAAGAGTACTTATATACCATTGAGCAAAATTTGAAACTGACTGAAATTAATCGCCAGAGCAACTGTAATTTATCACGCATTTTTGGAGAGTTGGACAATAACATTTCTTGTATGGGAGCTGAAGGTAACGCTTGCACTGTTACAATAGTATATCTTGCCGCTTTACAAGATTTAATCAATCAGGGTTTACTTTTGCCTCAAGATAGGAAGTATAGGAACATACACAAGGACATTATAAGCCTGCGTATTAGATCTGGATGTGCAGGATGATTAAGTAGTTTCTTGCCGACATAGCAGATTCAATGGTATTGTTAATTCCATGTATAATACAGGATTTTACTTAATACCAAAATCTTTATAGAGACGTTATTTTTAACGTCTCTACATTCAAATTCATACTTAAAATTTAGCAACACTGCACAGTTATTTAAGACTCAACTAATTATTGGTAATCAAACAACTAGAGAAATTAAGAAATTTAATTATGACTCGCTATTTTTATAACAAAAATATTAAGATATTTTTACAAATAAAATTAATTACTGTAACAATATAAATAACTACTCAACGTTATAAATCTTGGTTTGTAATTTTTCGATTTACTTATAACAAACATAGATTATATCCAGAATTTACAGGAGTTAAGCTGTGTCAAATTGCGATCGCCAATTGAATAAGCGTCGATTTCTGGGATTTCTCTGCTTGTGCAGCTTCATATTTTTTACTTGGTTGAGTCACGTACCTTTGATGCGAAATATCGCAACTGCACAAACTGCTGATATTAGCCAACAGGTGCAACAAGGTGTTAAAAGTTATGAAGCTGGAGATATTCGAGGTGCTATAGAGACTTGGAAGAAAGCTTTGGATACTTATAAAAAAGCTAACAATACCAAGAATGCAGCAATTGTCAGTGAAAATATTGCTAGAGCATATCAGAAATTAGGTGATACAAAAGAGGCGATCGCGTTTTTCAATGAAGCCATAACCTACTATAGTGCGGCGAAGGATTTGCGCCAGGTAGGACGAATGCTGACGGAACTAGCGCAGACATACAACTACCAAGGGCAAGCAAGAAAAGCAATTTCCTTATTGTGCGGTAATAAATTTGATATTAAGTCAGATAAAAAACAACCCTGTGAAGCCAATAGTGCATTACAAATTGCTCTGACAAACAAAGATAGTCATACAGAAGTTGCAGCATTAGGCATTTTGGGTGAAACACTGCGTTTAGTAGGGAATTATGATTTAGCGATTCAATATTTAGATGATGCAGCAAAAGTTAAAGATTCGGGATACGAAACTCTCATTAATAATAGTTTGGGAAATGTCCATATTAATCTGGGACAAATTTGGTATATAAGGGCAAAGTCAGCAGAGCAAACTAATGGCAACAAAGCAGAAGAATTTAAACAAAAGGCCATAGTAAATTTTAATCAATCAATTAAATATTTTAACATTAGTTTGGAGTTAGCACGCAAACAAAATAACTCTCTTAGTCAACTGCAAGCTTTACTTAATACAATTCAAGTTGGTTATAAAAGCCATGATTTAAATATTATCCCCAACGCAACAATAGATAGTAAAATTCGAGAAGCTGTAAGTTTAATTGAGCAAGTTCCTGATTCCTCCACAAAAGCCTACGCGGCAATTGATTTAGCTTTATTGCCAAGTGATTTCAAAATTACTTCTTCTATTACCCAATGCTCGAAAACAGGTGAATTAGGTAGGCTATCAAATACAGAATCGATTGATATTTTAAATAAAGCAATTACTGTCAGTAAAAAAATTCAAAATTCTCGTGTTGAATCATATACTTACGGTGCATTCGGACATTTCTGGGAATGTCGAGGTGATGAAATGCAAGCACTCAAGTATACTCAGCAAGCACTGATAGCAGCAGACCAAAAATTAGCAGCAAAAGATGGCTTGTATTTGTGGGAATGGCAAGTAGGAAGAATATTGAAAAAGCAGAATCAAGAAAAAGAGTCACTAGAAGCATACCAAAGAGCATTTAAAACTTTAGAAGCAATTCGCAGCGATATTGTTACAAGTACACGCGATGTTCAATTTGATTTTCGTGATGTTGTCCAACCTTTGTACCGCGAACTAGCAGAATTGCAGCTTCAGCAAATATTACAAGCATCGGTAAAGTCAGATAGCTCAAAATCTGGTGTATCAGATGCTTTAGAAACAATTGATTCATTAAAATTGGCAGAATTACAAAACTATTTTGGTAGTGATTGTATTATTAATGCACTCAATCCTCAGAAAGTAGATGAGATAGTAGATAGGAACACAGCAGTTTTAAGTTCAATTATTTTTGATGATAAGATAGCGATACTACTCACCTTACCGCCGAAGGTAAATCGACCGGGAGCAACGCTGATTCATTGGGTGCAAGCAAATAATAAAATTCTCCAAAAATCAGAATTACAAAAGCAGATTAAAGCCTTTCAAAAGTCGCTAATCTTGGGTCAAGGTCGTCCCGATGGCTACGATCGCACTTTAGCAAGTCAACTCTACGAATTGATGATTCGTCCTTTTGTAAAAGATTTAAAGGCAGCAAAAATCAAAACATTAATATTTGTTCAAGATGGCTTTCTCCGTAGCATTCCAATGGCTGCACTTTACGATGCTCCAGCACAAGAATATTTAATACAACAATACGCAGTGGGAACGACTCCTAGCATTCGCTTGACTGCACCAAAATCAAGCGATCGCTACCTAAAACAAGCTCTAATTTTAGGTTTAACGAAAGCAGCAATTATAGATCGACAAGAGTTTCAAGCATTAGACTATGCTGAGAAGGAAATCGAAGCCGTTAAACAAGTTTTTCCCAATAGCAAAGTTTTTATTGATACAAAATTTGCTCCAGAAACTTTGAGAATAGAACTAAATAATAAAAACATTTTCCCTATCGTTCATATAGTCAGTCACGCGCAATTTGGCACAATTCCTGAAGATACATTTATTGTCACTGGGAATAACAGCAAACTCACAATTAGCGAACTCGAAGCTGCTTTAAGTAACCTTCGTGGTCAAGCAAATGCATTAGAATTGTTAGTACTCACTGCCTGTCAAACAGCACTCGGAGACGATCGCGCTACATTGGGTTTAGCTGGAGTTGCATTACAAGTTGGTGTTAAAAGTGCAGTAGCTTCATTATGGTCAGTGCAGGATAAATCAACAGCACTTTTAGTTGAGGAATTTTATCGTAATTTAAAAAAGCCAAAGATGACGAAAGTTGAGGCTTTACGTCAAGCACAAATTAAGATGATCAAGTTAACTGGAGAGCAATCAGAGTTTGCAAGTCCAGCATTTTGGTCGCCGTTTATTTTAATTGGTAATTGGATTTAATTATGTACAGACGTTACAATGCAACGTCTCTACTACGCCATCAATTCTCTTGCTGAGAAATCAGTTGCAAATTCTTGATGCGCTTATTAATTGTTTCACTCATATTAGGCTCATTTTCTATGCTTTCATGCTCAATTAGTTCTTGGATTAAATTAGAACCTAATTCTCCTAATTTACCTTGACTAGAATATTTAAGTGCTTCTGCAAACGCATCATACCAAAGTCCCTGCTGTGCTAGATGGGCAACTTTTTGAGCTGAATTACTAGTAGATTTAATACTTCCTTTGAGTGCTAAAGGTATATTTACAACTTGAAACTCTGCACGTTCAAAAGCTAAACCATTGGAACAAAGCATCGAAATTTGCCAGAAATACTCCTTTCCTACCGTAAGTTCCGGTTGCGTAGAAGGAACTACAAATTTATTCACTCCTGGTAATGAATTTAATTCCTCTGTTTTCATTACTATCTGCGGTTGTTGATTTGGCTTCAACTCAAACAACATGAAATCAACGGTATGTGCTTTTGTCATAAACCACGCAAATGTAGGACGCTTGGATGTAGTTTCACCCACATAAGTCTGCGGTGCTAGTAAAGTCAGAGGAATTCCGACATCACCAGGACATCCTCGTGAACCACCACTACCGGAGTATTCTTTAGGAGTTTTGCGAGTGCGGGGTTTAAATTTTGCGTTTGCTTCTGGTATAACCCACAGAAACAAGCTCAGGGTAAAAATACTTACCAGTCGGCGTTGGTTGGCTTTTGAAGACAACGATTGAAACGACGAAAAACTACGAAGTTTCATAGATATTGTTGTTTTTGTTTACTTATGTTGGTTAATTATTTAGCTAGGGAATATGAAAACTTTTTAAAAACCGAGATTTAAAATCAGGTTTTTGAAAATTTATTTGCTGGATATTTGTAGTTAATTTCCAAATCAATTCACACACTGTACCTCGTGGTTTTACAGTCCCGCGTTTAAAGCTTCCATTTAATTTTCTGGCAAGGTTTTGAGATTGTTTTGTACCCTTGTTTTCGCTGAGTGCAGTTAACCCAGAACCATCATCTTTGATATAGAGTGAGTATTCATCGTTTACGCAAATCCCTGATGCTTCTATACACTTTACTCCTTGTGCATGTTTACCCACATTACACAAATTTTCTTCTAAAAATAAGCATAGTTCCCTCTTGAGTTCCATACTTAAGTATCTATCATTAATTGGCTCAAATGTGCGCGTTTTTACTTTAAGAGTTTTTAAATATTCTAGATCGTCGCGTTCGAGAGTGCTGGAATATACTTCGTAAAATAAATCGTGTATTTGACGATTTAAATCTATTTTTAATCCACTTCCTAACCTTAAACTTTCATGATTCGTCAATGCTTCCACCCTTAAATACTCGCCAATTTCACGAATCTCAGAATTGAGCTTTTCAAACTGGTAAATTAATTGCTCGTTGGGTAAATTCTGCTTTCTTAATTGTTTTAATCCGTTGGCGAGGGTTTGCAATGGCCCATTGTGAATCAGATTAAATGTATATTCAATTGTGCGCTTTTGTTGGTCGTTTTTTTCACGCAACAGTTTATCATGTTGAAAAAATGCGAATGCACTTAATCCTACACCATTTATTGCCAAAATTAGTAAACTAGGAACTACGGGAATCCAAACTCCCCACAATAGCAAACTGATGTAACCACTACCAGCAACGCCCAAACCCACTACTGTCACACCCAAGAGATTTTTTGTAATAGATTGGGTAAAGCGTCCAATTGCGATCGGAGTAATTCCCCAAATTATTATCCATATATATTCCCAAGATTCTGACCAAGACTTCAACATCGGACGATTGTTTAAAACAGCATTAATAATTTGGCTAGTTGCATGTGCGTGGTATTCAACTCCATATATTTGACCAGTTATTTTCCTTCCAGGAATTGCTAATGTATACAATTTATCTCCTACACTAGGTGATAAATTACCAACAATAATAATCTTGTCACGTAACCAATTAGGGTCAATTTTACCTTCTTGAGTCTGACCTGTTTTAATATCATTAAATGAAAGAATACGAAATGGCTGATTTCTGTGCCTAAAGTTGATTAATATTTGTAGCTCACCTGTAATTTCTTTATCAACATATCCACCAAAGTTTGGTATGACACGGGGTAATTCAGTATTGCCAAACCTTATTGTATCTCGGTCTTTTTCACCATCCTCATCATTAATTCCTCTTGATACCAGGTAAAATTGAGCAAGTTTAAACCCTAGAGAAAAACGGTCTTCTTGAAGATTATTGGAATTTGGTGTCCATAAAATGTAGCGTCTATTTTTCCCATCATTATCGCTGTGAATATCTACTATTCCAGTCTTTTCTTGAGGAATAAAATTAGGTGCTGGAATTTTCGGTTTCTGATTTTTTTCGATACCAAATATATTGGAATTATCCTGAAAAGTTTTCACGAGCTGATTATGACCTGGTTCAACAGGAACATTCTTGAAAAGGTCGAGTCCGATCGCACGCGGTTTGTAAGTTTCTAGCTTGTTTAGTAAATCGGCAATTTCACCATCGGGTATAGGATATCCTCCGGCTTTAGCAATATCATCTTCATTAATGCCAACAATTACCACATGTTCATCAACAGGTTCGGGCGGACGCAGACGTAAAAATGTATCTAATAACATCCATTCTAGAACTTGTAGCGAACCAGATACACGAGCGAGGATAACCAGTATCAACACGATAATTCCTGGCAGTGCTGCATAGCGCCAAATCTTTAATTCTGTAGTAAATTTATCCCAACTTCTACGCATTTGCTCCCATCTCCTAATCAATTAATCCTGCTTCACGCGCCCGGATTTCTGTTTGGATTCTCAGGCTTTTTCCACCTTCCTTACAGTCTTCCGGGTACACACCAAGTACATCCTGGATTTTCGTCCAATAATTGCGAATAGCACGCTCCGATTTATACATACGGTCGGCGATCGGTTTATCCATCAATCCTTCATCAAATGCCAGACGCAAAACTTGCAACCATTCGGGTTTGAGTTCAATCCCTGTTTTAATATCTTTAGTATGGGTTCCACCTTGGAGTGCTAAACTTGTGCGGATTAACATTTCCGATTCAAGCAAATTTTTATCTGCGATCGCAAATCCCCCCTGATGGTTGTCGATTTCATGTTTTATCCGCACCAAAGCTTTGACATAACTGCTTTGTACCAAAAAATTCTGCTCTGGATATTCTTTGAGTAGCTGCTTGATCAGTTCGATTCCAGTATCAGTAGTCGCAGTCACTCTCTCGCTAGCAGGAATCGATAAATCTACCACAATCAAATTTAAAGCTGCTTTTTCCTGCTCCATACCTTCCTGTGTTGCTTGCGTCTGAGCTATTATTTCTAAAGCATCTCGTGCAGTTTTCACCTGAAGAAATTCTGTGTCTGGATATTGTCTCTTCAATACATCAAGGGTTCCAGTTAAAACCATTTGGTGGTCATCAATAACCAATATTTTTTTAGGTTTTAAGTGTTGATGCTCTAATTGTATTTGGCTATTTGCTAACTTATTCAGATCAACTTCAAGCATAGTTTGTATGTTCCTACGTTATAAATTGCTGATCAAATACTTCCGCTCAGATAAGTGCAGATTGGAGTAATTGAGATTTGGATATCTTTGTTAACTAAGTGTTAAATAAAGATATTTGTGCCAATCCCATAACTAAATAATTTCATTTTTGGATTAAAATGCAGCAAATAATACAAAAAATGTGATATTTTTGACTTCTGCTTAATCTTCCTCTTACGATCGCTGGTTTGTAAAATACTTAGTCGTATTTATCTCAATAGCTTATCGGAGATCAACTTAACAGCGTATGCAGAAAAGTGCAGTTTTTATTAGGGATTATTGAAATTTGGTCTTGCGATGCAACTCAGGACTGCATCTGTTTCACTGATCATCAGTATCATTTGCATAATCTAGGCGATCGCACTCATACAGCGTCCTCGTATCAAGCCTCTAACTTTAGTTATGGGGTTCCCTTTCCCCTTTAACCTTTTCCCTGCCTGAAGGGCTTGACTCTATTTGTCTAAATGAAAGTTACAAAAAAAATTTGGGTTCGTAGTTGGTGTTTTAGCGAAGACAGCGCCAACTACAAACAATAACCTATCTAAATCACCTGCGAATGCAGTCTTTGCATTTGCAAGTAACGATAGAGGCGATTCAGAGCATTGATATAAGCATAAGCTGCGGCTACTACGATATCAGTATCAGATGCTTGTCCAGAGAATATCCGCTCTTGATGCCTTAAGCGAACTGTGACGGTTCCCAGTGCATCAATTCCTTCAGTCACAGATTGGACAGAAAACTCAATTAGTTGATTGGGAATCTGCACCAGTTTACTGATTACTTGATACACTGCATCCACTGGGCCTGTGCCAACAGTTGCATCCGTGATGATTTTGCCATCGGGAGTGACAATTGTGATGGTTGCAGTGGGACAGGTGCAGTCACCGCAGATTACCTGGACATGTTCGATTTGAAAGCCACTTTCTACTTGAATCTGCGTTTCATCTCTAGCGATCGCTTCTAAATCCCAATCTGAGATCTCCTTTTTCTTATCGGCGACTTCTTTAAACCGATTGAAGGCTTTATTCAAGTCTGCTTCATTCAGATCAAACCCCAATTCTTGAAGCCTAGTACGGAAAGCATTTCTTCCAGAGTGCTTGCCCAAAACAATACGATTTTCCGGTAAACCGATCGCAGCAGCTTCCATAATTTCGTAGGTTTCACGGTGCTTGATGATACCATCTTGGTGAATCCCAGACTCATGAGCAAAAGCATTTGCCCCTACGATCGCTTTATTCGGCTGAATCAGCATTCCTGTTAATTGGGAAACCAAGGATGAGGTTTTGTAAATTTCCTGGGTTTTGATGTTAGTTAAGGGTGTTTCAGAATCGACTGGACGACCAAAGTAGGGATTAAAAAAGGGTTTGCGAACTTGCAAGGCCATAACAATCTCTTCTAATGCTGCATTGCCTGCTCGTTCGCCGATACCATTAATCGTACACTCTACCTGACGCACACCATATTCAATTGCTGCTAAAGCGTTAGCTGTAGCTAAACCCAAATCATTTTGGGTGTGAACCGAAAGAATCACCTGCTTAATATTGGAAACGTTTTCTCGAATTCCCTGTATAAGATTTCCCATTTCCTTGGGCGTGCAGTAGCCAACGGTATCAGGAATGTTAATTGTGGTTGCACCTGCGGCGATCGCTCTTTCCAATACTTGATAAAGAAACTCTTTTTCAGTGCGACTAGCATCCATTGGTGAGAATTCTACATCATCTACAAACGACTTGGCATAGGCAATCATTTCTTCGGCGATCGCTAATACTTCGCTGCGGGACTTTTTCAACTGATATTTAAGGTGAATATCAGACGTAGAAATCATCGTATGGATTCTGGAGTGAGCCGCTCCTCTCAAAGCTTCGGCGGCTGCTTGAATATCTTGGCGAATCGCTCTCGCCAAACTGCAAATGATTGGGCCACCAGGTATCCCGACTTGCTCAGCAATACTTTTAACAGCTTGGAAATCTCCGGGACTGGCTACGGCAAAACCTGCTTCAATCACATCAACACCTAGTAGAGCCAGTTGATGAGCGATCGCAAGCTTTTCTTCTACGTTTAATGTTGCGCCTGGTGACTGTTCGCCATCCCGTAGTGTGGTATCGAAGATAATAACTCGGTCTGCTTGAGATGCAATGCTCATAACTGTCTCCCGTAATTTTCAGGGGATTGTTGTTTATAACTTTGGATATTGTATACGATTTTTTGTATACAATATAAATTATGAACTTAAATGACTTGGCAGCCAACGTGCTGCAACAACGTAGTACCCCAGATTTAATTGCCGATGCCTTACGGGAAGCGATTTTGCAGGGTATTTTCCAAGAAGGACAATCCTTAAGACAAGATGAAATCGCCACTCAGTTTGGAGTCAGCCGCATTCCTGTGCGCGAAGCACTCAAGCAACTCGAAGCAGAAGGATTAGTGACACTGCATCTAAATCGCGGCGCAATGGTATCAGTGCTAACAGCCGCAGAGGCGCAAGAAATCTGCGAAATTCGTAGCGCCTTAGAGGTAAAAGCGATACAAATAGCAATACCCAAATTAGGCGAAGCAAATATAGAAAAAGCTGCTGTGATTCTGGAAGCGACTGATCAAGCCACCGATGCAGGTGTGTTGGCAAAACTCAACTGGGAATTTCACGCGACGCTGTACACAGCTGCGGAACGTCCTCGGCTGCTGATGATGATTAAAAACTTGCATGTTAATTGCGATCGCTATGTCCGCGTGCAAATGACGCAAATGGATTATCATGAGCGATCGCAAAAAGAACACTATCAACTCTTGGATGCTTGTCGTCAGCGAGATCCAAAAGCTGCTGTCCGGTTATTGAAGCGACACATTGACACCGCAGGAGAGCAGCTAGTTGTATACTTGCAGCAAAAAGCTCAGAAACGCTAATGATCTATATAGAACAGACTAAACGGGAAATTGACACTATCCTGTCAGACAAATAGGTAGGTCATTTATGAAGAAACTGATTCGGCGTATCAAAGCATTGCTCCAACGCATCCTTAAAAAGGCTTCATCCAATTCTCAAGAACGTTCACCCCTCAATTCTCGTCCGTTAGATACTTCCATTCCTGCTGTTTCTACCCAATGGAAGTCTGTGGTACTTGTGTGTTCACAATGTGCAAACGAACAGTCAAATAGCTCTCATCGAACTAACAGAAGCTCAACGGCTTCCGAAGATTTACAGAATTGGTTGAAGTCTCGTCTGAAATTTGAGGGATTATGGGGTAAATTTCGGGTTGTCAGTACCAGTTGTTTGGGAGTTTGTCCCCGAACTGGCGTTGCTGTAGTTCTTGTAAGTGAGGTGGGTGATGGTAATGGTCAATGCTTAATTGTAAATCCTCAAAGCGATCGCGAAATTCTCTACTCACGCATCAAGCAGAATAATGAGTGACTTGACAGTTTTGCCAACGCCAAGAGACTTTTTCACGGTTCGGCTAAGAGTGAAATAGAAAAGGGGTGAATTCAAATATTAAAATATTTCATGCGTCGATATTCAACGTCAACAAGTTGAATCTCTCTCGCTGGAACAGTTATAAAATCTCGGCAAAGTGTTGTTATATTTTCATGGAATGGCTGATTTAGATGCTTAGTTGGAAGCAATCTATATAGCAGTTCCCTGGTACATGAGGTACATATCAAAACCTCACCCCCAGCCCCTCTCCGAACTTCGGAGAGGGGAGGTAAAGCATAGCTTTATCGGGATGAGGTTAATGCTGTATCTCATTAGATTAGGAAACGCTATAAGTGAGATAATCAATAACAAATTTTTGATTATCATGCCCATTGTGGCAGTTTTTCCATGCGTCGAGATTCGATATTTTATAAATTATTCCAACAATCACCCAGTTTGTTATTTCATCTGTTGATAAATCCACCAAGTAATGCATCTGAATATATATTTGATTCAGTAGCAGTCAAAGAACCAAAATTTGAGATTGACGGGGTATTCCTACCACCACAAAACCAAAGTCCAGGTGTGGTGTATTTCTGCGAGGTGCAATGTCAAAAGGATGAAAGGCTCTATGAGCGTGTGTTTGCGGAATCTTGGTTATATTTTTACCGGAATCGTGACAGATTTAGTAATTTACAAATAGTGATAATTTATCCATCCCACAGTTTAGAACAGAGCGATATTAATCCCTACCTAAGTCAGCCCATAAATTGTTAACCTATTTACGGTAGTTGGCAGTTTATTCGTTTGCATAGCTAAATAGGATTGGAAATGTTCTGATCGCCAATTTTGCTACAGGTAGTTCGATCTTCGGAGATTCCCGTAAAGTATCGCAAGTTGAATCGCTCTGTTTGGAACATATCGCCGATAATTAATAAGTTGTTTATAATTCAACGGGTTTAATTTCCAGTTTGCCAGATGTCAATTTTTCCCTATATAAACTGTTTAGTTTGTCAAGCACAATAGTGCCGTCCGCAGATTGGTTTTGCGGTCTTTCTTCAGAGGAGTGGTCGCATGATTTGCAAACAAAGAGAATGGCTTTGGGCATAGGGTTAATGTGTTTTGACAAGGTATTTGTAGAGGTCATCAATGACTGCATCCGCAGCAATTAAGTTTGATGCAGTCCAAGTCCAATCATCTACAAAATACACATGCCCTTGTTGAACAGCTTTAATTTTTTTCCAAAGGGGCTTTTCTCGCAAAGCTTCGATAGTTTTTTTATCATCACTCAAGACAAATATAACATCACCATTTATATCTTCTAGGTTTTCCTCTGTAATTTGATAACTACCACCAGAAACAACAATATTTTGGGCTTTTGGACGTTTTATTCCAATATCCTCAAGAATTGAACCAACAAATGAGTTTTTGATGCTTATATGAATAATTGGTGAGACTCTCAAAACGTAAATTACAGATACTGTTTTGTTCTCATATCGATTATTCAAAGCAGCTTTTAATTCACTGATTCGTTGATAGTAGTGATTCCAAGCTTGTTGTTCAGCTTCTTCTTTTCCCAATACTTCAGCCTGAGAATGAAAATATTCTCTCCATGATGACTCACCGTGCCAATTGATTACTACCGTGGGACTAATTTGAGAAGTAATAGAATAAGTTTCTCGTAGTGTTGATGATCCTAAAATAAGATCGGGTTTAGCAAGCAATATCCTTTCTGGATTAGTCTGATATTGAGATCCTAATTGTAATTGTTTGATACCTGCCATTCTCCGCTTCAGATATGGAGGAATATCTTTTTGTACACCTTGAGTTGTGGCACTACCGATCGGCTTGATACCGAGTAAAAGTGCATTGGCAAGAGTCATATGATAGATGGTGACAACACGCTTGGGATTTTTTGGGATACAAGTTTCTCCCATTACGTGTTTTACTACTCGGCATTGTGATGTTGGCTGTTGCCACCTTGTAGCACTGTCATTCAAATTCGGTCTACAGCCCGAAATCATTACAAATGTCAAGACTCCTAACAATAGTAGACAGATAAAGCGGCGTAAAAACATTGACAACGGGCAATAAAGGGGAAAGTGTAAATCGAATAATTGCACAAGCTATTTAGCTAATTGCCAAAAGGGGAACTAGTTAAAACTCCCAACTGAGCGAACCAATCACTGTCAAGGGATCGCCAACTTGGTTAAACAATCTTCCGAAAGAATAATTTTGATAGGTTACGTCAAACAAATTTCGGACGTTGATAGCTGCTTTCAGGCGATCTCTACGATAATAAATTGCTGCATCGGTACGCAAATAGCTTGGCAGTACAAAGGAATTATCCAAATCACCTTGGCGATCGCCAATGTAGAACAGCCCCAAACCAAACCCTAAACCCTGCAAATTGCCTTGCTGGATTTCGTAGGTTGTCCAGAGACTGGCTTGATTCTCTGGCACGTTGTTTAATCTATTACCTACTCTGGGGTAATATTATCCTCAGTGACTTCTGCATTGATATGTGAATAGGAGGCAATCACCTTCCATCCAGGCAAAATCTCACCTGCGATATCTAGTTCAATTCCTCGACTCTCTTGTTCCCCGATCTGAATAGAGAAACCTTGTGCAGCCAGCACGGGATCAGGATCTCGCGTTGTAACGTTCGTCTTGGTGATCTGATAGGCTGCCAACGTTGCTGAAAGCTTGCCGTCTAGAAAATCAGCTTTAATACCAGCTTCGTACTGTGTTCCTTTGGTTGGTTTGAATGCTCTGCCATCTGGATTTGCTCCAAAGGTAGGAGTGAATGATTGACTATAGCTGGCATAGAGCGAAACTGTGTCACTAGGTTGATAAACCAACCCAATTCTAGGGCTAAAGGCGCTATCACTCTGTTCTTGAGCGAGTTTACCCACAACGTCAAATGTTCTTTCCACCCAATCAAAGCGTCCACCAATCAGGAGTTTTAGGTTATCTAGCAGCGTGATTTGATCTTGCGGGTAAAGTCCATAAGATTGAATCGGCTCATAGAAAGCGAAGCGAGAGCCCGATACAAACTGGTAATTTGAAGTATCGTAGTTTGGGTTCAGGATGTCCAAATCACCTGGACCTGCTCCAGATCTGCTTTCAAAGTTTTCAACATTTCGATTGGCATCAAAACCGATTAAAACCTGGTGTGCAATTGTTCCTGTCTTGAACTTACCCAACAAGTCGATCTGCCCAAAATAGTTATTGATGTTGTATTCGCGTTGAGAAACACTACTTCCCTGTAGGGTGCGGTCATCAACTAGGTTGTTGAAGTTGGAATATGCTTCTTGAGTTGAATTAAGGACAACTGCAAGATTATTGCGGATTTGCCAATTTTCGTTAAATTGGTGGTTGAGGATGTAACCAAATTTGTGGGTATCTCTAGTATTGAAGTCAATATCAGGATACCCACTAAAGAAGTTTCGAGGTAGAAAAGTATTGTCACTGAGAACGGGAACGTCTGCCTTAAAAGGTCTCACGTCGGAGCGAATGTACTCATAGTAAAGGTTTAAGTTCGTGCGATCGCCTATTTTCCAAGTGATTGAGGGAGCTATTGTAATCACCTCTGAGTTAGCAAAATCGACAACACTATCCGAAGCTCGGTAGCTACCGATAAAGCGATAAAGTAGGTTTTTATCGGTAGTCAAGGATCCAGATAAATCGATGCTGGGTTGATAAAGCCCATAACTTCCTACGTCTAACCCAAGTTTGTAATAAGGTGTACTTAGGGGTTGCTTAGTAGTAACATTGACAATCCCACCTGGTTCTACAGCCCCAAACAAAACTGAGGCTGGTCCCTTGAGAACTTCCACTTGCTCGACTGTCCCGATTGCTGTGTTGGCGAATCTATCTGTATCTCTAAATCCATTGCGGAAATTTCCATCGGCATTGAATCCTCGAATTACTCTATTGACTGAAGCTGGACTTAAATTTTGTTGTCCAGGACTCACGCCACTAACGGTTTCCGTTGCTTCAGTTAGATTTGATACGTTGCGATCTTCTAGCACCTGTTGCGGCACAACCTGAATCGACTGAGGAATATCCCGCAATGGGGTATCAGTGCGCGTTGCCGTACTCGCATTTGGCACGCGATACCCATCTTGCTCACCCGTCACCACCAACTCGATTGGGTCATCCTGCTGTGCTGCTGGTGTCTCCTGTGGTGTCTGGGTTGCTGGCTTTTCTGACCTTGGCGGTGTTTGCGGTGGTTGCGTCGCCACTTCCTCAGATGCTACTGCAAAAATCAACCCGACATTATCATCAAATAACTCAACCGTAGGTAAAGCATTCTCACCAACTACCGTCACCTGTACAGTATTTGCATCAATATTTGTAACCGTTATCTCTGTAACTGCCGCGAGGGGTTTCTCAGAACGAAAGGTGAAAGCATCTCCGTTAGCTAATCGCAACTGGGCGCTAGGGATATCTGCGGAAATTCAATGTCGCTGAGTTGGGGAATATCTGCGTTATTCCTCGGTAAAGGTACTTTTTGTGTCTTTTCTGGTTTTGTATCAGCCCAAGCTGGTTGAGATGCAAGCAGTACCAAAGCTACAATCCATAGTCGCCAATTTAATCGCCCAAAAGCCACTAAAAATCTTTGCATAACTCCTACACCTATAGAGAAATATTATCAAATAACCTAGTAGAGTTAGATTACGTGGTTTGTTTCGATTTCGTCTATCTGTAGAGTTGCATTTTTTTGTCACTTCAGAGGCTTTTTCCCAAATTGCAATTCCTTATACCAGTCCTACACGATTGTCCCCTAAGGTTGTGTGGCTGTAACTCAAACCAGTAGCTAAAATTTCGACTGTAGCTCTTATGCCAATCGCAGATAAGGACACTTTTGTAAAAACCCAGATGCCTTATTGTGAGCATCTAAGTTATGAGTATGTGCTGGCGTCGGCCGAATAATACCACCAAAAAGATCATCCAACCCATATGGTGTAAAAAATTGCCATTGCCCTTGTGTATCTAGCCGAACTCCTACAGCAGTAGCAGTATGTAGCCAATCTGTGATGCCATCCTCTGCACTAGTGTAAGCTCTGTAACCAAGACGCCAACGCGCAAAACTAGCTTGATTTTTCACATCAAACTGTTCATGAGAAAATTGTTCTGTTAAAGTTGCCTTCGCGGCTAGTTCTTGGGAACGGTTTCCCTCAATATCAAAGAATGCAATATCAAAATCTTTAATACCTAATCCACATTCATTGCCAAAGATTGAATGCCAAACTGTGTTTCGGACTGCACCCCCTGCTAACCACCAGTCCGGTAAGTTGAGTTGAGCGATCGCAGGTAATACTGTACCAATAACTGTATCAGCTAAAATCGTCTGTAAACGAGTGTTACTATTCATATCAAATTCCTGGGATTGTCAAGTAAAAGGTGAAAATATTATCATTTACATTTCACAAAGCTTACGGTGTTTTTAGTTTTGCTGTTACCCTTAATGGGTCAATTATCAGGAAAACTTCTGTAGTCATAATACAAAGAGAACAGGGTTACACGGAAGGGAAAGTTGTGAATTTAAAATTTAAAATTCTTATTTATGGAAGACTTATTTGCGCGATTTGAACGCACACTAAATCCTGAACTGCCTTCCCTAACAGAGTCGCAACAACAACTGTTGCAAGAACTCAGTATTAATGAAAATCAACCTGGTACAATTGGGCATGACTTTCAAACAATAATAGATTTCTTGCAATCAAATGGAGTAGAAGTTAGTAGTGTTAATAATCTTTTACCATTAAAAGTACTATCAGAAATTAATTCTCGGTTGAGTCATCCAATTGAACATCAACTCAAACGCCCTGTACAAAAATCATACCCTTACATTAATGGACTCTATCTGTTATTACGCAGTTCTGGGATAGCTAAAATTAGATCTCAAGGAAAAAAGCAGATTTTAGTATTAGACGAAGCTACTTTGAAATCATGGTCAAATCTCAACTCTACAGAACGCTATTTCAACTTACTAGAAGCGTGGCTGATTTGGGGAAATAACGAAATTTTGGGTGAGCATCAAGACCCTTTTGGCAATTTATTTAGGTGCATACAGTTTTGGTCACGCGTTCCAGAAACAGGTTTAAAATTTGCCAAATACGAAGACCAGCAAAATATTAGTTATTATCCTGGTCTTTATAATGTTGCTCTATTAGAGTTATTTGGATTCCTATCTATCAAACAGGGAAAACCACAAGCAGGTAAAGGATGGCGTATTGTCAATTTACAACGCTTGCCTTTCGGGGATGCTTTATTACGGTTATTGTTTCCCATTGGAATCCGAGGAGAGTTACAGGATGATGTAAATGTAGCTTTTGGAAAATTGCAGTCGCATCTGCAATCATTTTTTCCAGAATGGAAGCAGAATTTATTTGTGTCAACGCAAGGCTTCACTGATGGTATTTATATTTTTAAAGTATCTATTTCTCGGTTTTGGCGACGCATTGCGATACCAGCAAAAAAACCATTAAGCTGGTTAGCCGAGATAATTCTTGATGCTTTTGATTTTGATTATGATCATCTGTACGAGTTTAGTTATAAAGACCGTTTTGGTCGCACAATCAAGATTTGTCATCCATATATTGAAACACCACCATTTGCAGATCAGGTGCAAATTGGTGATTTGCCTTTAGAACCCGGTTCTAAAATGACTTATCTTTATGATTTTGGTGATAATTGGGAATTTGATGTGCAATTAGAAGCAATTAATCCACCCGATAATAAAATTAAAAAAGCAAAGATTTTGGAAATTCATGGAAATGCACCTCAACAGTATTAGAGTGAGGAAAACAGTAAACAGTAAACAGTAAACAGTAAACAGTTATCAGTCAAGATAATTCGGTTTAAGGAGAACCACTAAGGAGGTGATCACTCCCAACTGAAAACTAATAACTGAAAGTCGGTTAGTAGCAAACGCTATCTGACGGATTTAAAACCCCCATCATCCACCTTGATAACTGATAACTGTTTACCGTTTACTGTTTACCGTTTACTGTTTACCGTTTACTGTTTACTGTTTACTGTTTACTGTTTACTGTTTACCGTTTACTGTTTACCGTTTACTGTTTACTGTTTACTGATTTAATTATCTGAACATATCCAATTACGTGATTTAGCTACAATCGAATAAACAACATAATTTTGGTTTATTCTCAAAAGTTATAATAGTTATTTGCAAAGGTTGATGGAAAACGACACACCAAAAGAATTGAATCCAGATCAAGAGATTGAGCGCTTGATTGATGCGGTAATGTCCTCATCACTAACTGATCTGACTGATGAACAGTACCGCAAAAAGATGCAGCGACGCAAAGAAGTACAGGATCGGCGAATAGCACAAGCTGTACCTGAAAAAGGGTTAATTATTGTAAATACTGGTAATGGTAAAGGTAAAACTACTGCGGCTTTGGGGATGGTGTTACGATCGCTTGGTCATGGGTATAAAGTGGCGATCGTTCAATTCATCAAAGGTAGTTGGGAACCTTCAGAAAAAAGGGTTTTCAGTTATTGGGAAGATCAGTTAGAATTTCACGCGATGGGCGAAGGCTTCACCTGGGAAACTCAAGATCGCGATCGCGATCTCGATAAAGCTAGCGCCGCTTGGCAGAAATCATTAGAATATATCCGCAACCCAGATTTTCATCTAGTGTTGTTAGATGAAATCAATATCGCCCTCAAAATGGCTTATTTACAAGTTGAGGAAGTTTTAGCAGGTTTAGCGCAAAAACCAGATGATAAACACGTTATTCTAACAGGTAGAGGCGCACCGGCTGCTTTAATTGAACGAGCTGACCTCGTAACTGAAATGACCTTAGTTAAGCATCCTTTCCGCGATCAAGGCGTTAAAGCGCAACCAGGAATTGAGTATTAATTTGTTAGGTAATTCAATTGCACATCGACTCATAAGGGCCGTTCTTTGTCATTAGTCATTTGTCTTTTATAAATACAAATGACTAATGACCAATGACGGTATTAATCATTTGACGAATTTGGTGTATGAATCTGCTGATGATTGATTGCACATTTGCAATATCCGTCTGTCGCTAGCGCTGATCCGATTTAACTGATGATAATCTTGCAGTGCTACCGAGTAGGCGTAGGTGCTTGATTCATCGTCAGCGACCCTAGGTAGTCTATTAGTTGTAGCTACCTGACTCGAACTGGCTTCATCTGGTGAACCTTTCACCGTCATCGCCAACTCTCCTGAGCGATCAAGTGTACCCTGGAAACAACTAAACTCTGATTGGGGCATATATAATGCACCTCTGACTCTGCCCTGCTGCTTCTGAAATATAATGTACCCTTGTCCAAGCTGGTTTGGTTTTGGGGATTGACCATAAAGATAAATCCCATTTTTAACGGGAAAGTTTGCTCTAGGTAAAATTCCTAGTTCTTTTACAGATGCTTTGGGTTCTGTAGCTAGCGCTACAGTTTTGTTATTTCTCGATAACCTTGCAGAGGCAATATACTGAGACCGCTGTTGAGAGCGTCTAGATACTTTGCTGCGAACGGGAGTCGATTTTGCAAGTTTTCTTTGCTCAAACTCTGAATTCCTAAATCTTGAAGCCGTCTGGCGTTGACTTCTTTGCTCTCGAACTTCTCTTAGCCGCGATAACAGAGGAGTTTCGGAGCTTTTCTGAATTCGAGCAGATGAAACTTGAAAATCTGTAACTAGTATGGATGCTTTTTCTATTTGGCTACTCAGCACTGGTTGAGTCTGCTTAGCGACAAAGCCGAGGGTGAGAAGTAAGCCCACAAGGGGAATTCCCAACTTAAGAGGGGGTAAGAACTGACGAATGTTGTTAAGCACCCTACTTCTCCTGTTAAAAAAATAACTAAGTTCTCTAGAACTTAACTTGAACCGTAACCAAGTTTTGACCGTTCAAGGCTCTGTCAATGGTTTGATTTCTGTTGTCCGAAATACAAAACTATCGAAAGATAAAGTTTTTCTATAACTTAGGTTTGTAATTTTAATCTACCATTGGTTAGATTCTTCAAGCTTCCTCCAATGGATTCACCCATTCGGGTGAATTTAATCACAATTCAACACTCCAAAGAGTATTTTATATTTTTTTTGGGGATTTTTAAGTTAGAAACACTACATTCCAGGTAACTGATTGCGATCGCTCAGAACCTAATATAAAAAAATCGCCTCCTGAATCAGGAGGCGCAAGTTAGTGAACTAAAGAATTTCCAAAAAATATATTATCCAATTTTGTAGGTAGAAGTTTGAGATCAGAAAATCTCGGCTCAGAACTTTGAAGCATCCTGTCCGCCTTTGATTTCGGGCGGGTAAAATGACCACCCCACAATAAGTAGTTGGATATTTTTTATTTGAAAGTTACTAAAGAAAAGCTCAAGGGTCGAAAGCCAACCCTTAAAATTATCAGAAGCGATCGCTTTTAGCTAGCAACATATTCTTTGACATTAGCGCGACGGCGACGCAGATGAGCAAGAGCTTGATGTTCCAATTGGCGGACGCGCTCACGACTAAGACTCAACCGCTCACCGACTTTCGCCAAAGACAATTCGTTACCATCCTCTAAACCAAAGCGTAGAGCTAAAACTTCTCGCTGTTGGGGGGTTAGTTCCGCAAGCAGGTTGTTCAAATCTTGGCGTAAGAACTCCTGGTTGGTGTAATACTCTGGTGATGGGCCGTCATCTTCGAGCATTTCTTGCAACTCGGTATCTTGGTTATCGCCAACTTTAACATCCAAAGAAACTGGTTGACGCGCCATATTCAAGTACTCGCGGATTTGGGCGGGTTCCAATTCCAGTTCTTTGGCAATTTCCGCCGGAGTGGGCGAACGACCCAAAGTTTGCGCCAGTTCTCGCTGTACTTTTTTGATTTTGTTCAGCTTTTCAGTGATGTGAATTGGTAGGCGAATAGTGCGGCCTTGCTGGGCGATCGCGCGGGTAATTGCCTGGCGAATCCACCAATAAGCATAAGTCGAAAACTTATAACCCCTTGTGGGATCAAACTTCTCTACACCCCGCTCTAATCCTAGAGTTCCTTCTTGGATCAAATCCAGAAACTCCATGTTCCGCTTTTGGTACTTCTTGGCAATAGCAACCACTAAGCGCAAGTTCGCTTCGATCATTTTTTGCTTTGCCCGCTTTCCCTGCGCCACCGTTTGTTTGACGTCGGTTTCAGTTTGGTGAACGTTGTCAGCCCATTCTGACATACTTGGTTCACGGTGCAGTTTCTTCGCCAAAGCCTCTTTGGCGTCGATTAGCGTCATCATTTGTTGCACCTGCTTCCCATACACAATCTCTTGTTCACGGGTGAGCAGTGGTACACGACCAATTTCTCGGAGATAGGTTCTCACCATATCAGCCGTAAATTTGGTGTTTAGGTTTTCCGTTTGGGTGTTAACAGTAGGCATTGGTGCGTTGTCCTCTACTCCGTAAACACAATGAATATTTTCTTACTAAGGTTTTCTTGCTAAGTGGATTGGGAAAGGTAGTACTTATATCACGGAACATAGGGAGCTACCAAAAGCAATCAGTTAATACAGCCGTTGTCGAGACGGTATGCCCCTGCGATAGGTTCCCCCTACCTTCCCTAAATTTTTTAGTTTTTTAGAAGCACGGTGGGTTGTTTCTGAGAATTCTTCACTTGGACAGTCACTAGCGGCGACTGATAAATACGAAGTCAGTATGAGTTCTACTTAACTTTATATTACGACAAATTAGAGGAATAGTAAAGTAGCTTAAATAAAGCTTTCAATTATAATCCGAAATTGTGCGGTTGCCAAAAAATTAAAATTCCTTGAATACGCTTGTATATCTATAGTGACGCCAAAAACTCCTCTTCTGTTGCCAGTAATTAGCCGGATAACCGAACTTTATTGGCTGTGCTAATGGAGGGATGTTACGAATGTGTCATTGGTCATTGGTCATTGGTGAGACAGCGCTTTTGGTGGGGTTTCTCTCTCTTACAAGACGCTAACGCGAACCGTAGGCGACTGCGTTCGCCTCACAACCTTTTGAGCATCCTGCGGCAGGCGTGCCGGAGGCATCATCCGAATGGTCAGTAGCATATAAGTTCTGACGTAGATGCATCGGCTGCTTCCTACAGCCTAGAACAAATGACAAATGACAAATAACCAATACTTCTCTACTTTGAGACTGCGCCCCAAGCGTATCTATGCCGCAGGCTTTACGGCTCCGCCCAGTACAAGTCGGCTGCGCTCAAGGCAAGCCGCTCAGGACAAAGGACTAATGACAAATAACTCTTTAAAAACCAAGATCAGCTTTGGCTAGTTCCGCAGCGGCAAATACTTCTGTATCAGGCTTTTCTTCCCAGGCTGTATCACCAATTTCGGCGTAAAAAGTTGCATCGTAAGGACGCGTACGTACCACCACTGGCATCGGAACGGCGTGACCCAAAATTAAAGCCTGTTGCTTAGAGTCTAACTTTGCTAACACCGATCGCAGAGCGCCACCACCAGACACACCTGTAAAAATCGCTTCAATGTCTTTTTCATCGTTGAGCAAAGCGGTGATGCGAGTACCAATCTGGGACATAACTTCATTATCTATCCCCGATGGGCGTTGATCAACCACTAATAGTGTTACGAAATATTTCCGCAGTTCGCGGGCGATAGTACCAAAGATTGTACTTTGTACTATTGCTGGGTCTAGGAAACGGTGCGCCTCCTCAATAGTAATCATTAATGGCGTTGGGCGATCGCAGGGATTTTTGCTTTGCAAGAACTTATCTGCTTTTTTAACGTAATGCTCATGAATCCGTCGGGTGATCATATTAGTCACCAACATATAAGAGAGCATATTAGACTGGGAACCGAATTCTACCACAACATTCTTCCCAGCTTCCAGAGATTGCAAAATTTTACTAATATAATTTTGAGGGCAAACAGCACGCATGTACTTCAAGCTGTCCATTCGCAAGAGTTTGCGCTGCAATGCCATAATCGAGCCTTTGTGTCCTCGCTTTTCGTCACAAAACATCTCGATTTCTTCATTAGTCATGTTTAGCAATTGGACAATCCAAGACTTGCCAAACTCGCTATACAAAATATTAGCGTTATCCAAAGCTGCATCTGAAAGCCCTAAATCTCGACTACATAACTTAATATCTTCAACTTCAATTTGCTCGTAGCTAAGATAGAGTTCTTGAGCATCGCGCACACCCCGGCGCTTTGTTGATTCCGGGTCGAGGGTGTAGACTTCGACTTTACCAGGAAATAATTGCTTTAAACCTTTAACAGTATTAACGTTCTTACCTTCTGCAACTGCTTCCCAGCCATACTCTGAGTGCATATCAAAAATCAAGTTCACCGCTGCGCTTTTGCGGATGACGCCAGCTAAAAGTAAGCGTGTCAAAAAGGATTTACCAGTACCAGATTTACCAAAAACCCCGTTACTACGTTCAACAAAGCGGTTTAAATCGATGCAGACTGGTACATCCATATCCAAAGGTTTCCCGATGGAAAAGTTGCGCCTTTGGGGGTCATCTTCCCAGCCAAATACTCGGCGAAAATCATCTTCACTTGCTTCGTACACTTGACTAAAGTGACTAGGAATAGTTTTAACAGGCAACAATTCCATCGTAGTACTGCTTTGGGGCACAAATGAAGCCAATCCCGTCGTCGATGGGACGAAGGGATTTGCAGATTTGCCATTTGTAGGGGAGAAAGATTCCTCAGCTTCGGGAGTAAACATCAACATCGGTGCGAGGTTGACTGTACCGTAAGTACCACTTCCGGCTAAAACATCTCGTAAAAAAGTGTCTTCCCAACTGGGGGGATTAGCGATAATTCGCGCATTAGCAGCTCCCAGTGCCACATCTGTCAGCATACAAAAAAAACGCGATCGCATCCCTTGTACTACGAGAAATTTACCCACCCGCATATCTTCAACAGAAATATCAGGGTGTAATCGTACTTCTAACCCTCCCGTGAGCGAACCTTGTGTTACCGAACCTAATGGCTGTCCCGAATTCATTTTGGTCATTTGTCATTGGTCATTTGTCAAGAGTAGAGACGCGATTAATCGTAGAGACGCGATTAATCGTAGAGACGCGATTAATCGTAGAGACGCGATTAATCGCGTCTGTACAAGGGTCAAGAGGCAGGAGATAATATTTATTCTTCCCCAATCCCCAATCCTCAGTCCCCATTACCTAGTCAATCTGAATCGAAGTCGGCGCACTTCCCGATGGTGAGGTAGTCATGATTAATGGTTTGCGGAATTGGGCATAAAGGCGATCGCGCCAGGCGAAGAATGGTTCATAATCAGGATTCTCCGCAAATATTGGCACTCCCTTTCCTCTAATAGATGCTGGTAAATCTAGGTAAGGGCCACTGGGAAACTTTAATAATATCGATAAACCTGCTACAGTCAAGTCAGCTAAAGTAGGTTCATCTCCTGTTAAATAAGGACTATCTGCCAGCAGTAACGTCAGTGCGTCTAAGTCTTGCTTCAAATCCGCGATCGCTGACTTGATCACATCTGGGCTATAACCTACCCCAAAACCCAAAACTGTCAGGAAGTCACTGGGTACTCCTTCTACCAGACTTTTGAATACATCTGGTACAGAGGTGGGTAATAAAGACTTACGAAAATTTTGATCTTGGCTAATAGCTGAAAATAGGGCTTTGCGACCTTTGACTCCTATCGATTCATCTGCCCATTCTTCGAGCAATAAGGTTACACCCCGTTTTTTGGGGTCTTGCGGTAACAGTGGGCGCTCAGGATATTCTAAGTCCAAATACTTAGCGATCGCTGTTGAATCAGCAATATATTTATTCCTATCTTTCAACACTGGCACTTGTCTTTGACCAGTCAATCGGAAAAGTTCTACTTGTCCAATTCCAGGCGTCACCTCAATTTTGCGGTAGTCTAGTCCTTTATAATCTAAAATCAAGCGTACTTTCTCTGAGTATTGAGATAGTTCCCATTGGTATAATTCCAGCATATTGTATACCTTGTAACTCGTTATTTTATTGACTTTATAATTCTACATAATTCTATCTTCAGTTAAGGTGATTTTCATTGGTCTGAATAGCTCAATTTCCCATTTGAGCAACATTAGAATTAAATTTTTGCTTGACTTGTAACCAATTACTAATTTACAAAAATCTAGGACTAGCCCTTTCAAGGTGTAATGCATTTTTCTTGGTGTCTTGGCATCTTAGTGGTTAAAAATTTGACTTTTGAACCACTAAGGTACTAAGACACGAAGGTGAAAAGCCTAAAATTCGCCAAACTTTTTGGATTTTTACCCACCTTGAAAGGGCTAGTTCTAATGTAATATTTTCGCACTTTCTAAAAATTTGCATTCCGATTAGTGAGGCTTGGGAACTATTCTTAGTGCGATCGCTAAATAAACGAAGGGAGAAAATTTATTCTATTAAATGATACATATCAGCATCAGCCGATTTTGATGTTAAGTTTTACCTGTACAAATGATTTTAGTGAAAAAATTTTACTTCCCTCTAAGGTTAGATTTTATGCATAGCAAAATGTTATAAATCTTTATGTAACCTGTGGACAAATAAAGACAAACAAAATTTATGAAGGCAAATTACAGCAAATTACTGACCACTTTGGCAAGCATAGCCGGATTAACTAGTACCAGTCTTGTTCTTACTTTACCATCTGGAGCAAAAGAGGTACTAAATTCTCAGCCCAGTGTTTTCAACGAGACTCCCTATAACCGTGGTCAAGACGTACAAGCAAATGCTCAATACACAGCTGTTGAAGCTCCTTCAGAAATAGAAAAAGATAATCCCAAACCTAAGAAAAAGAAACAAGTAGCGCAAAGCGGGGGTGTACTAAATCCTAGACCAAGTATTTTCGATGAGCCTCCCTACAGACGTAGCACCACTACTACGCCTAGTGAACCTGTACCCTTAACCCCACCTACTACCCCCGGAGCTACACCCACCACACCACCTACTACAACTCCACCAGCCCCAGGGACGAGTACCACTCAAGGCAAAACTTTGTTAGCACTAGCAGAGTCAAACAGCTCCTTCACAACTTTAACCAAAGCTTTAAAAGCAGCTGGATTGACAGAAGCTTTGCAAGGCAAAGATAACCTAACTATTTTCGCACCGACTGACACAGCCTTTGCAAAATTGCCACAAGATGCTGTACGAGATTTGTTGAAGCCAGAGAATAAAGAAGTATTGCTTAAACTCTTAACTTACCATGTGGTACCTGGTAAAGTACTATCCACCGATTTAAAATCTGGCGAAGTCAAAAGCCTTGAAGGTGGCGCAATCAACGTCAAGGTTGATCCGGCTGCTGGTGTAACTGTCAATGATGCTAGAGTCACTCAAGCAGATATCACAGGTAGTAACGGCGTGATCCATGCAATTGATCAGGTGATTCTGCCTCCTGACTTGTAAGTGAAAAACAGGTAAAACTTGTAACATAACCAAGTTAAGATTAAGTGTTCACAAGAAATAACCCCGTTAAGATGTTAATTTGAGACGGGGTTTTTCTGTAACGGTTATTGGTCATTTGTCATTCTCTCCCCTGCTCCCCTGCTCCCCCATTTATGTAGCTATAACGACTAAGTAAAAGTATTGAAGAAAGTTCAACAGTCAACTATGCTATGATGAGATTGTCGAGAAATATTTTCGGTCATGTGACTGAATTATATAGACGCCTCTCCGAATCTAAATCTCTACACTCTTTGATTCTAGAGGTTTGCTATGTCAATTTATATTGGTAATTTATCTAAATGAAGTCATAATCTTTAACTTCATACATGTTTTTTCCGAGTTGAGACTTTTGCAAAAGACTTCATAAGCCACGTTCACAAGGAAGCATGATAGACTTTCAAGGCAGGTTAAATTTATCTCCTAATTCATCAACAGAGCAATCATAGTAAAATATCTTCCAACCAGATTCGGATTAATCCAATTGTTGAAAATAACATCAATAATTGAGTTTAAAAGCTAGCTTCTGAGCTTGCAAAAAATTCAAATTTTCAGTTCACTGAATCGTGTTGGAATATTTCCTACAAACTGATACATCTTACTGCCAATAATATGTTGGAAAAACTGACAGTAAAATAATGTCGCAAATGCAGATAGGATACACATACTGCTTGAAAATATGCCCAACACTATAATTACTCGTCCTGAGTCACTTTCGGAAGATTGCTTCTTTACTTACGCAATTGGGACTGAATTACATGATAGTAATTCTACCGCCCAATATTTACGCAGAATCAGGAAAGAAGATAAACCATATATCGATATAGCAGTTTCTACTAGACCTGGCTATCGGTTTGAAGTTTGCCTGATCCCAGTGGAAGGATTTGCTCAAGAAAGAATATTGACAAAAGATGGATTCGCCAAAGCTTTAGGGGTTATTTGTGCCGTATCTAACAAAGCTAGGAAGCGATTTCCTTCAGGGAACGGACAGGATATTGTCCGATGCCAATTTAGTAACTTAGCTGATGCGGTAGCTGTAGCAAATAGGTTGTCCGCGTTACCTTCCGATATGTATGAAACTATCTCCAAAGTTCCATCTGTTTTGTGAAAAAATCAATGATTCGTATATCATCTGAGCCAAGCAGCGACCTTCGCTGATACTTTCCAAAAAGTATGCATTTTAGCTACTAAGGATTTTAGCTAAGTGCGGATAATTATCCTGTTTTGACATGATTACCCTTAATTCAAAGTGAGTTTTTTATGACTAACGGCCCTTTGCGTGAAGAACCCCGTAACCAACGAGCTACTGTAATTCGTACAAGCAATGAATTTATTCTCTTAGAATGGCTAAAATCAAGTGGTCGTTTAATAGAGCGGGAACCTCAAGAATCTGAGTATTTAAATGAAGTAGAAGAAATTTCAGAGATGATCGATCTGGATGATATCCCATACGATCATGATGATGACGATGTTGAAATGGATTTAGAAGCTTAGTAGATCAGATGTTCGTAATTCTCTCTAGGGCTATCTTCGCTGCACTCTAAGCGTTTACGTAATTCGTGGGGCTACACGCCGCAGGAAAGAGTCTCTTTCCTTTTTTTACCGTATTGTGCAGCGCTTAAGTATATCTGCAATACTAAAAGAGCGATCGCCCACCCCTTTTGTTTTAAAGCTGATGCCAGAATTTGCTAAAAGCTCGTTAACATTAGATTCGGCGTATTTAATGTTTGAGAGTGCAAAAATGTCTAAACATCTGGGTCAAAAAATCGCACCTACACCGATATCAGCCGATCTTGGGGTGGTGGATTTAATTGATAATTACTTCACTGCTTACAACTCGGCGCGTTTGCGGGAAATTTGTCAATTACTGAGTCGTGATGTACTGACGGAGGGTGTCACGGTGGGAGTTAGCCTTTCCGGTGCAATGACACCAGCAGGATTTGGGGTTTCAGCACTTGCACCCTTAATTCGCAACGGCTTTATTGACTGGATGATTAGTACTGGTGCAAATCTTTACCACGATATGCACTATGGTTTAGGTTTTGAACTTTTTGCTGGTAATCCGTTTTTAGATGATGTGAAACTGCGCCAGGAAGGCACTATCCGCATTTACGACATTATTTTTGGGTATGACGTGCTACTGGAAACCGATGCATTCATTCGCAAGATTCTGCAAGCAGAACCGTTTCAAAAGCGAATGGGAACCGCTGAGTTTCACCATTTATTGGGTAAGTATGTTCGGGAAGTAGAAAAGCAACTGGGAGTGCAGAATTCCTGCTTACTAGCAACAGCTTATGAATATGGCGTACCCATTTATACGTCTTCTCCAGGAGATAGTTCAATTGGGATGAACGTAGCAGCTTTGGCATTAGAAGGTTCACAGTTGGTATTAGATCCTTCAATTGACGTGAATGAGACAGCCGCGATCGCCTACAGTGCCCGTGAATCAGAAGGTAAAAGTGCGGCTATAATTCTCGGTGGTGGTAGCCCTAAAAACTTTTTGCTACAAACTCAACCGCAAATTCACGAAGTCCTCGGACTAGAAGAAAGAGGACACGATTACTTTGTGCAGTTTACCGATGCTCGTCCAGATACAGGCGGTTTGTCAGGAGCAACCCCTTCAGAAGCCGTCAGTTGGGGTAAAATTGACCCAGAAGAGTTGCCTAATACGATTGTTTGTTACACAGATAGTACAATTGCGATCCCTCTGGTGACAGCGTACGTTTTAAACAAGTGCCAGCCTCGTTCTCTGAAACGTCTGTATGATAGACGAGAAGCCATGTTTAACAAACTTCAGACAGACTATCTAGCAGCTAAAACCCAACCATCAGATAAAATCCCAGCAGCCGTAACTGATAGTGCTTCACAGCAGGTAGCAACTTATCCTTGCGGTAGGCTGATACCCAATACTCACTAGGCAAGGAGTTATCCATTACCTGAATCTTTATTAACATTCCAATAAATCAGATAGCGGCGATTACACGACATCGCCGCATTCTTTTGAGGGGAGTGACGTCCAACTGGGTAAGGACACGATAGACCTCTTGCATAAATGCTTAAATTGTCATGTTGAGCGGAGCGAAACATCTCGGAGATTCCTCCCTCCAATACGTTCTGGTCAGAATGACACTCATAATTTTCGGACTTTTGCAAGAGGTCTAATGATTTCTAGAAAATTTTGACATGAGCAAACCTAGAGCCAGTGTTTTTGCCTAAACTATTCTCTTTCCAAATTAAAAAAGTAGTTAAAGTCTCTCAGTCTTAATACTGTTAACTACTACGGTAAAATTGCATTGTAAGTATTATAAATTTGCATTTATGTGAATTAATCTTACTTCATTAATGATTTAGCTCACTGACTTGCTTTCTATTTTTTTTGATTTAAATAATTTTTTAGGGTAGTTTCGATATCTAACAGCGAATCCCTAAAAGCATTTTCATATATGAGTTTTAGTAGTTTTCCCATCAGAATCAGTTACTAAATTTGGTAGATATCCTTTAAGATAAAAGTTGAATTTCATACTTAAGATATACGGACTAGCTCAGAGAGAAGTTACTTATTTATACGGAAGACTTTTTTTGCAGCGAAAGTTACATTCTTAGTCACATAAGTAATTAGGCAGTACGTAAGAATAAGTTGCCCATATTCATAGCTATAAGCCTTGATAAACAAGGAATAGCACGAATAAAAGAGCAATTAATTTATGCACGCCACCTCAGTATATTTCTTGAGTAAATTAAATAATTTAACTCATTAAATATGCATTCCCAAAACGCTTAAGTTTTGGGTTGATATTACTGGTAATTCTTTAGGGAACTGCCAAATTTTCTGCTGTCTAAAAACCCAGGATATAAGTCTAGTCAATAAATTATGATAAAACGAAATAAATGTGTTAATAATCAACACTACCAATTTTTAGCAATAACAGCATTATTAACTAGTAGCTTTTTTCAATTTATTACTCCTGTATTAGCTGACGGAACTACTGCGGGTCAATCTATTAGTAACACCGCAACTGCAACCTATGAAGATCCCAATAATCCAGGGACAACCATAAATGCGACTTCTAACACGGTTACTGTGACTGTAGCGGAGGTTGCTGGTATTACTGTAACGGCTGCTGGTGTCACAGATGCTACTTCTAGCCCTACTAATACGACAGTTCAGGTTGGCGATTTACTAATCTACACCTACACTCTGACGAACGTTGGTAATGACCCAACCAAATTTCGTATTCCTAACCAAGCCACAACAACCGGGCCAGGTATAGTTTCCGGCACATTACCGAATGGTGGTACGCCTAATAACCTGCAATATAGCACTGACGGCGGCACAACTTGGATAAACGTATCTCCAGGTGGTGTGGATACACCCTCAGTTCCGTCTGGTGGTACTGTGTTGGTACGTGTGCCAATTACTGTACAGAATGGTGCTCAAACCAACGATGTAATTACTGTCACCCTTGGTAACACCCCTGGTGATGCTCAAAACCAACTGCGGAGTCCTGATGGGGGTGACGTTTTCACTGTAGATAACGCTGATGGTAGTCCTGGTGAGGTAGCTGGCCCACCAGTCAACGGTACACGAGAAGCTAGCGCCACCGAGCAAATTAAGGTGGGTTCAACGCTCAAGACCTACGCTTTAGCAACCATTCTCAAAATTCGCAGTGGCTATAATAATGCTGGCACGACCGCAATTACAGATGATAAGCTGACTTACGATTTGAGTTTGCGAGTTGAGTCCAACGATCCCACAGGACAGGGAATTACACCAGCAGCTTTGACGGGTACAAGCATCAATGTTAATGGTGTTGCTAGCACCCATATCTTGGTTTCTGATGCCATTCCTACGGGTACAGATTTGGCAGCCGCACCAACTGCACCTCCTGGTTGGCAAACTGTTTATACCACTAGCCCAGTTACGACTAATGCCAATACAGCTAATTGGACTACGACAGTACCACCTTTAGCTTCAGTGACTCGCGTTGGTTTTATCAATAATCCAGCTACTATTACTTCCATTGCTCCTGGTACAACAGTAAATGGTTTCTCGATTCAGCTAGCCGTTGAATCAACTGCAACTTCACCGTTGACTGTTGCTAACATTGCCCAATTGTTTGGTCAAACACCCAGCAGCAATTTCCCAGTATACGACGAATCAGGCGACCAAAATCCCAGCAACTACGACGGGCCTCTAGGCAATATGACACCTCGTGCGGGTACAGATACTAATGGTGATGGTATTCCCGATACTCTACCACCAGCTAGTGTTGATGACGGTTTTATTAATAACCCAACAACTCCAGAAACAGGAGTTGACATCGGCAATAACAATAGCGGTGATGGCACAATAGGCGGTGAAGCGAACATTTTTACACTACAAGCGGCTGTGGCTTCAGCGATTCTCAACGGGCCGCAAGGTGCACCAGATGCTACTGGGCCATCGGGTCAAACCAACGATGATTTCACTAACAAATCTTCGCTCGTTCCGACTGGTACTGCACCTGGTACTAAACTTGACCCGCAATCTGTTGGCTTCACAAACACAATTAAAAATAATGGTACTAGCCCCGGTAACATCACGATCGCACCAACAGCACCAGCGAATCCTAAAGATTTGCCGAATCAAACTAAAGTGACAGTTACTTATAATAGTCAGTCTGCTGTCTATACCTACAATCAAACAGCAGGAACGTTTACAATCACTGGCACACCAATTGTGATTTCCAACGTTGCTGCTGGTGCAACCATCAACTACGGTGTGGAAGTTGATTTACCAAGTAACACGTCCCTGTCAACCGATACTATCCCCGACTACACAGGCGATCAAGAATTTGGCTTCCCAGTTTATATGGTTAGCTCCATTGATACCAATAACGATAATATACCCGATAGTCAAAACACCACTATTGATCGCGTGTACACTGGCTTCCTAAAACTGTTAAAAGTATCACGAGTCTTACAAGGAACTGGGCCAGTAGTTCAGGGGAATGATGGTACTTTCAGCACTGCTCTGAAAAAACCTGCACCAGGAAACATTATTGAGTATCAGATTCAGTACACAAATATTTCTAATGCTCAAGCTGGAACAGGTAATGTGATTTTGAATGCTGACAAGCTTGTGATTACTGAAGATGGTACGCAATCCCCCAATAATTGGGCACTAGATAACGATAACAATACTCAAATTGATACCAGTAATATTGTTGGCTCAGCTCAAGATTCTGGGGCTGCAACCATCCAATTCTACAGTGGTAATCCAGCTAGCACCTCTGGCATTGACCAGACTGGAACCACGGTAAACACTGATGTCACCAAATATGTGAATACCGTTACTGGCGCGATCGCACCGGGTATTCAAAGAACATTTACCTTCCGACGCAAGGTGAATTAGATAGTTTCACCTCTTAACAGAAGCAGGGAAAGATAAATCAGCATTTGAGAAATTTTTGAGGCTATTAATATGAACCGTGTTTCTATTGCAGGTATAGGTGCGATCGCACTGATCACAACAGTTCCATTTGTTAGTCAAATACCAGGAGTGGCTGCTTTCTGGCAATCTGGAAGTGCCATTGCTCAAAATCTTAAAGTTCAGCCGCAATTGCAGTTGCGTTTAGAGGCTCAAAAGCAAGTAGTAGCAAAGGATCAGCAGGGTCAGCTAAAGATTAGCTGGCAATCACTGTCAGGTCAAGCTGTAGTGCAGCCAAAAGATGTATTGCGTTATACCTTGATTGGTGAAAACAAGAGCGATCGTCAACTTAAAAACTTAACTCTCAATCAGCCGATTCCTCAAGGAATGCTATACGTGCTGAAGTCTGCCAATATCACCAACAATGCCAAAATTACCTACAGCATTGATGGCGGACGCAGTTTTGTAGAAAATCCCACCATTAGAGTTACCCTCCCCAACGGCAAAGTGGAAACTAAACCAGCACCAGCGAGTATTTACACCCACATTCGTTTACTCGTTCCATCAGTGGCGGCGAAGACGACAGTCAAAGCGACTTATCAAACCCAGGTGCGCTGATGAGCTATTAGATCCCCGACTGCTTAAAGAAAGAAGTCGGGGATCTGATATTAACAGAAAATGTAGCGACCCAGAGGAGATATGTTAAGTGATTCTTCCTAACAAAAAAAAGCAAACTACTTCTAGTAGGGGCTGGTGCCGACGGTTAACAGCAACTATTCTTTTAGGAAGTGTTTTGCAAACTACCATACCTACACCAGCGATCGCACAACAGACTAATAATCAGGTTGGTCTTCAGTCTGTAATCCAATTAATAAATCAAGCTACTTATACTTATACAGATTCTACCAGTAATTATAATTATCAAGGATTTTCTAGTCAGATAAACCTGAGTCCTAATCCATTAATTGACCCAATAGGGAGGATTTTAGGTTGTGCTGGCGCACTGATACCTGACTATAAAGGTTTTTCAGTTGGTTTATACGAACTGAATATTAACGACCCAACAGGGACAGAATTAGGAAAATTGGCTTCTTTGACTCGGACAGAGTTACCCGATATTACTAACAACAATATTCCTGGTGGAAAAGCACCGAACACTGAGAATAGTAACCCTTACTTCATTACAAATAATCCCGCAGGTATCTATAATTTTCTACTTGATCCGCGTAAAGGTCAGACAGATGCAGGTAAAACCTACATTTTTGTAGTTAATCCACCATCAAATTCAATCTACAAGCAACGGCGGCTCAAGATTCAAATAGTTGGTAGTACTAGCAGTGTTAATAACGGTGTAATTCGATATCTTGCCACCTCCCTGGACGGTCAACCAATCAGTCTTACAGGCGATACCAAAGTAGAGGGCACAGTTGTCTTTGTTCCGAATGCAGAAGTAGTAGGACTGGACTTATTAGCATTTGAACTTACTACAAATATGTGTCAAGCAAGTCAGGTACAGGTGATCAAAGCAGGCGATCGCGCCACTGCTGAACCTGGAGATACGGTGATTTACCGCCTGTCTGTGAAAAATCTGGCTGATACTGATTTGAATAATGTAGTTGTCACCGACAACCTACCTTTAGGATTTAACTTCTTGCCTAAATCTGTGCGAGGTGAACTCGATGGCAAACCAGTTACCATCACCTCGGAACGTAATGGCAACACTGTAACATTTAGTCCAAACATAATAATTCCTACAGAGAAAGTCCTAAATATTGCGTACGCCGCTCAACTAACGAGTGATTCTCTACGGGGTAATGGTCGCAACAGTGCGATCGTCAATGCCCAACGTGCAGATAACGGTTTTAGTACCAAAGATGGCCCAGTAACTCACCAGTTGAAAATTCGACCGGGGATTGTCTCAGATTGCGGGACAATCATTGGCCGCGTATTTGTTGATAAAAACTTTGATGGTGAACAACAACCTGGTGAACCTGGGATACCCAACGCAGTGATTTTTCTGGAGGATGGCAACCGCATCACTACAGATCCTAATGGTTTGTTCTCCTTAGCCAATGTCTTGCCTGGAAGCCACACGGGTGTACTAGATCTCGGCAGTCTGCCTGGTTACACCCTAGCGCCCAACCGGAAATTTCGGGAACGCAATAGCCAATCTCGCTTGGTGCGCTTAGAGCCTGGGGGTTTGGTACGCATGAACTTCGCAGTTACTCCCACCCTCCAGGAGCAAGTCAATAAATGAAACCGAGACTGCACCATACAACTACTTTCAAATTGAGGTTCATGGAAAGCGGTGGGAAAACCTTGTTTGTGGCGTTGTCGTCAAACCGCCCAGCCGCTTGGGGCATAAGACATAGGACATTGGGCATTCAAAAGAGGCACAAAGGCGGGGTACAGAAAACTCTTCTGTGTTGTTCCTTACTTCCTACTTCTCATGCCCAGAAACCATGCTCCTTATGGGCGTGGTTTTTTATAGGAGCTATCAGCCTCGTTTTGTATCCCACCATAGTCAAAGCAGAAGCCATTGAGAACATGCAAATACAAACGCCAACTAGCGAAAATCTCTTTTTGACAACATTTTTACCAGTTGAGATTGGTATTGAAAATCAGAAAGATTTTAATAACTTAAGTATATACACTGAAATTACTACTCTCAACAAGCCAATTAATACTGAAATACAACCATTTCAACCAGCAAATAATATCCAGTTGCCTAAAGGCCTAAAGGAAATTGCAGCAAGGGCTAAAAATAAGCAAAGAATTCCAAGAGAAATACAACCATTTCAACCAGCAAATAATATTCAGTTGCCCCAAGGCTTAAAACAAATTGCAGTAGTAGCTGAAGATAAACAAAAAATTCCCCTCTCCCCAAACTCAACACCAGTAAAAATCCTGACACCTACAATTGACAGTGTTGTAGATGTAGCAGCTACCACAGTAATTGTGCAATTTCCCGTTGGTAGTCAGGTGGAATTGCGAGTGAATGGCGAGTTGGTAGACCCTTCTTTAGTGGGACGGACACAGAGCGATGTCAGCACTAACTTAGTAACGCAGACATGGTATGGTGTCTCGTTAAAAGAAGGTGATAACACCATCTCTGCACAAGTAGTGGGAACAACAGAACTCCCTGTGACAGTGCGGATAGCGGTACGAGGAGCGCCACAGCAACTAACTGTAGAAACAGTTGAGTCCCGGATACCAGCTGATGGACGTTCCACGGCTACAATTCGGGGCCAACTTGTGGATGCAAGTGGTAATCGCTCTAATCGAGATGCTGTTGTCACCTTGATCCCTTCGGCTGGGGAATTGATTGGAGTGGACTTCAAACCCGATCAACCTGGATTTCAGGTAGAGGCGAAAGCAGGACAATTCACAGCTAGTTTGCGATCGCATCTCAAAGCGCAAATCGTCCGAATTCGGGCAATAGCTAATGACTTAGAAGCCTTCACCCAACTGCAATTTGAAACAGCACTGCGTCCCAGCTTGGTGACAGGGGTAGTAGATTTGCGTTTGGGTGCTAGAGGAACAAATTATTATGGAAGTTTTCGTGATTTCCTGCGTCCTGACAAAGATAATAGAACGCAATTGGATTTTCACTCAGCAGTATTTGCGACTGGTGCGATCGGTGAGTGGCTGTTTACGGGTGCATACAACAGTTCTCGTAGTCTCAACGAAGATTGCAACTGTGATAATCGCCTATTTAAAACTTACCAATTTAGTGAGCAAAACTATCCCGTCTACGGCGATAGCTCCAAAGTTGATGCTTTAGCTCCTTCAATTGATAGTGTATTTCTGCGTTTTGAGCGTTCATCTCGTATCCCCGGATCTTCTTCTGATTACGCCATGTGGGGTGACTACAATACTGAAGAATTTGCTCGTCTATCACAGCAATTTACTTCTATCACTCGCCAACTCCACGGCTTTAAAGCTAATTACAACCTGGGAAATCTACAAATTACAGGTTTTTATGGCAACCACTTAGAAGGATTTCAACGAGATACCATTGCTCCCGATGGCACTAGTGGTTATTATTTCCTCTCTCGCAGACTACTACAACCAGGCAGCGAAAATGTCTTTATCGAGTTAGAAGAACTCAATCGTCCTGGGACTGTACTAGAACGCAAACAGCTGAATAGAGGGCCAGACTATGAGATAGATTACGATCGCGGTACTTTATTATTCCGCGAACCCCTGCTTCGTACCGATATTGATCAGACTGGACAAGTACTAGTACGTCGGCTTGTTGTTAGCTACCAATATGACAGCCAAGACTCTGATAGCAATATCTATGCTGGTCGCCTGCAATATAACCTCTCTCGTAACCTCAACTCTGAAAGTTGGTTAGGAGCAACTTATATTCAAGAGAATCAAGGAGTGCGTGAGTTTCAACTCTATGGCGCAGATGCACTCATCGCTTTAGGTGACAAAAGCAAGTTAATCGCAGAATATGCCCACTCTACTAATGATTCTGAATTTATGGGAAAGGTCAGCGGTGACGCCTACCGCTTGGAAGTAGAGGGACAGATTGCCAATGGTATTCAAGGTCGTGCCTATTATCGCTTTGCTGATACAGGCTTTGCTAATAATGCCACTATCAGCTTTGTTCCAGGACAAACTCGCTATGGAGCGCAGGTAACAGGAAAATTGACCTCAAGCACTAACGTCAGAGTGCAATATGACCACGAAGATAATTTTGGTATTGCACCCCAACCGCTAGACACTTTTGAAGAACTTTTTGCACCACGTTCTGAGGCGATACCTGGTAGTAAAGTTGATAATTCCTTAACAACAATTACCGCCGGTATTCAACAACGCTTGGGTAGCGCTACCGTTGATGTGGATTGGATTCATCGTCATCGGGAAGACCGCATCTCCAGCAATGCTCTAAATAGTAATTCTGATCAGTTACGTTCACGCCTTTCAGTTCCCATCGTCAAGAACCTGACTTTTCAAGCACAAAATGAACTCACCTTATCTTCTGATGCTGATAGTGTTTATCCAGACCGTACCGTCTTGGGGTTAAATTGGGCGGTAATTCCTGGTGTCAATGTCAGTCTTGCCCAACAGTTTTATACTCGTGGTCAATTTTCGGGTAATTCCATCACCAGCTTGAGTGTTAACGGTGAACACAAACTTGGGCCCGATACCACCTTGACCGGTCGTTATTCGATTTTGGGTGGTGCGAATGAAATGACTACCCAAGGGGCAATTGGTCTGAATAACCGTTGGTCTATTGCTCCTGGGTTGCGGTTGAATCTAGCTTATGAACACGTATTTGGTAGCTTCTTCGGACGGACTGCGACGGGTCAGCAATTTGCCCAACCCTACGCCTTTGGTCAAGCAGCATCCGCGATCGCATTTAATGGAGGCGATAGCTACAGCGTCGGACTAGAATATAGCGATAATCCGCAGTTTCAGGCCAGCGCTCGTTATGAGCATCGCACTTCATCTGGTGGTTCCAACACGGTTATTTCTGCTGCTGCTACGGGTAAAATTTCTCCGGCTCTCACAGCCTTAGTCCGCTATCAACAAGCCAACTCTTCCAATCAAAAGCTAACGGGACTCCTGGGAGATACAGTTAACCTAAAGCTGGGTTTAGCCTACCGCGACCCCAACAACGATCAGTTCAATGCTTTATTGCGGTATGAATATCGTCAAAATCCCGCTGTGATTCCTGACACTATTCTTTTAGGTACTGGTACGGGTTCTGAAGACCATACCTTCGCTTTAGAAGCTATCTATGCACCTAATTGGCAATGGGAATTTTATGGCAAGTATGCCTTGCGTAACAGCACATCTTACTTAGCCAGTGATTTAGCTGGCACTAGTATGGTGAACCTGGCACAAATCCGAGCTACATATCGTTTGGGATACAGCATGGATTTAGTGGGTGAAGCTCGCTGGATTGGTCAAGATAACTACACTGAGACAGGTTTTGTCATAGAAACAGGCTACTATCTTACTCCTAACTTGCGCCTTTCTACTGGATATGTTTTTGGTCAAGTCGATGACCGAGATTTTTCCGGCACACGTTCAGCAGGTGGCTTCTATTTGGGTTTAACGGTTAAACTCAACGAATTATTTGACGGTTTTGGACAGCAAAAAATTACACCACCCCAGCAACAGGAATCGAAGAGAACAGAATCAATTTAAACGTTGTGTAGAGACGTTGCAATGCAACGTCTCTACATGGCGCAAATTTGGAATTGTAATTATGATCAAACCAAAATTTAAAGGTAAATATCGCGTAGAGTCTATCCGATTACCAAATCGCAATTATGCCGCCAACGGCTGGTATTTCCTCACAATTTGTACGAGCAATCGCCTGCATTTCTTCGGGAATATTAATAAGGGTGAGATGCGTTTATCTGCAATTGGAGAAATAGCCCAACAATTCTGGTCAGATATTCCTAACCATTTTGATTACATCTACATCGATATCTATGTAATCATGCCCAATCATGTACACGGCATTATTCTAATCGACCGTCCCCAAAATGTAGAGACGTTGCAATGCAACGTCTCTACACAACGTGATGCATCATGCAACATTACACAACAACAATTCATGTCTAACATATCTCCTAAAGCAGGTTCATTAGGCGCGATCGCGCGTTCATACAAATCTGCCGTTACCCGTTGGTGTAGGAAAAATGGTTTTGAAAATTTTGGTTGGCAAAACCGATTTTATGAACACATTATTCGTGCTGATGGTTCTTTAGACCGAATTCGAGAATATATCATTAATAATCCCACCAAATGGGACAAAGACAGAAATAACACTGCAAATTTATGGATGTGATATTTATACCCCCACCGTATAGACGTTGCATTGCTGTAGAGACGTTGCAATGCAACGTCTCTACTCTTTTTATTACTAGTAGTTGCCAGATGCCAAAAAGTTTATGAACATCAGGATCAAACATCCATTGCTAAGCAGCTACCAAGGACAATTACTAGGTAGCTTAACCTTTTTTTTATGTATCTTAGGACAAGGAATACAGCCTAGCTGGGCTGAGGGCAGCAAAGATTTAGTCTCTGATGGGGGTTACAGACCTTATCTGGAATGGTCAAACTCGAACATTGCCGGTATTATCAGGAAACCGAAATTCCAAGTCTACGTTCAACAAGGAGAAATTGTTAATCTTGGGTCTAGTGTTGAAAGTAGTTTCTCTAACCCACAAGATATTGTTTACACTAGTCCCTTTGGTGGTCAAAATGGTTCTTGTGATGTTAATGCCACTACAGGCGTGGGTTTCATTAACACCGTTGCCAAAGAAACAGCAGGCCCTTTACCAAATACAGGTGGGTACGACCCCTGTAAATTCACTGCTACAGAAACGGGTATTTATACAGTCGAGTTTCATTCTCCCAACCCTGCTGCTACTAATCAACCTCCTCCCGTAAGAGTAACTGACTCTTTTCCGGTAAATAGCAACCAAAACTATGCGGTAGCTGCTTGGGATATCACAGTTAGAAATAGTAACGGTACTACTCAAAAGGGGCGGGTATTTACTAACTTCATTGCTATGAGTATGGGGGCAAATGCTGGTCAAAACGGTGCTCCTAGTGATCTGGGACTTAACTCCAAGCTTTATATTCAAACTAAAGATGGGTATCGGTACGAAACCGATATGAATGGAGTTGATCCTTTCGGCTTTGTCTTTTTTGCTAATAGCCGTGGGTATATTGACAGTAACGGTTCTACACTTTATCGTTCTGCCAGTTCTAGTAGCAATGCTCTCAGCTTTTTCGGCGGTGTACAAGTTCAAAATCCGAATGCTGCTGATACAACAACAAACGTTACTCACCTAGTTTTTTTGGAGCGAGACAACACTGCAACGCTTATCGCTTTGGGTATTCCGACAACACCACCTGTTCCTGCAACACCAACAAATTTCCGATTTACAGGGGGGAATGGTGGAAGCGGGAACCAAACTTCTGTTGGGGTGGGTGGCTATTTTAGCTTTGATTCCAGCACTAGCGGTAGTTATCAAATAATTATTGACACCAATAATGATGGTATATATGACCCTAGTAGCGATCGCGTGCTACAGAACCCACTGTCTTCTGGCTTTAATGTGGTGCAGTGGGATGGGAAGGATGCTAGTGGAACCAATCTCCAACCCCTACCGAGTAATTCACCCTATAAAGCTCAAATCACCACTAGAGCAGGCGAATATCACTTCCCCATGTTGGATGCTGAGAATAATCCTCTGGGGTTCAAAATCACAATGGAAAACCCTCCTGCTGCGTTTCCCAACATTTTGGATCGAAATGGTCAGCAGATTGGGCCGACTACAGTTTATTACAATGACAGCAACTACAGCACTGCTAATGGAACAACAGTTAATTTAGATGGTACGGGAGCTACTAACCCCCGAAATGCTGCTAGAGGAGTCAATAGTGCGACGGGAGAACATGAGTTTAGTAGCGGCTATGGTGACTTTAAAGGAATAGATACGTGGACATATTTCCCCAGTGAAGCAGTAATTACTCCCCTAGTGATTACTACAAACAACCAGGCAAATGTTAGAGGAACTAAATCTGTTCGCTTCTTAATAGACAATGATAGTAGCGCTACAGTTACCGTGGGTGATACTGTCCAGTATCAAATAACCTACTCCAACTTGAATCCAGGCAACAGTAACGCCATTAACTTTGTCATTAACGATTCTTTGCCTGCACAATTAACCTTTGTAAATGCGGCAATTACTTCTGCTACTGCGGGGAATAATATCACGCTTAATCCTAGTTACAACGGCTCTGGTGCTGTTACTAATTCTGGTACTTTACGTGTAGGCGATACGCTCACACTCACCATCACTGGCACAATTAATAATGCCAATGGCGGCAATGCAATTAGTAACCAAGCAAGTGCTAACTTTAACACACCCGATAATCCTTCTGGAACAGTTGGCACAGCGCTCACAGATGCAGACTCGGCTGGCGCTACTATTAACCCGCCTACCCTCGGCAATTCTTTTTTACAAACTGCTAACGATAATGTAAATACTGGTAATAATCCTAACGACACCGCAGACGATGATCCGACTTTGTTCACAGCATTAAATGTTGTTACTGCTACTCCTAAGCTTTTATTAGTTAAACGCATCACCCGCATTAATAGCCAAGACTTAAATGATATTGTGGATGGTCGCAGCGATGTTGCTGTTAGTGCTACCAACTATGTGCCAGCACCCCATGCTGCTGACGATAATGATAGTAAATGGCCTGCTAGTTACTTGCGAGGATTGATTAATGCTGGCACTGTCAAGCCAGGGGATGAGTTAGAATACACGATTTACTTTCTCTCCAAGGGCCCTAGCAACTCTACTAATGTCAAATTATGTGATTTAGTTCCTGTTAATACTACTTTTATTCCTACTGCTTTTAATAGTAAAACTCCTAATGATGGAGGTTTAACAACAGCAAATCAAGGTATTGCCTTTGCTATTGGTTCTAATACGCCTACGGTTTACTTTAGCAATATAGAAGACTCAAGCGATCGCGGACGTTTTTATGCTGCTAACGATCCAGCCACACCATCATACTGCGGCATTAATAATAACGGGGCTGTGGTAGTTAATATCACCCGCAGTCCAGATTTACCCAATTTACCCGCAGCATCTCAATCTGGTACGCCAGCTAACTCTTATGGCTTTATTCGCTTCCGCGCCAAGGTGAAATAGGCTTAACCGCCGCTGACGGGTGGAATTAAAACTACTTCATCGCCATCTTGCAACTGGGTATCTGGTTCGGCAAATATTAGATTAATCCCAAAGCGGGTTACGTCTCGCCATTGGGAAAGTTCAGGGTGTTCAGCTATGAGGCGATCGCATACTGCACTGACCGGTGTACCATTGGGAATTCTCAGTACCAGCTCTGAAACCCCAAAGGCTTCTTGATAAGCAGCAAATAATTTGACGGTAACGGTGATTGCAGATTTAGACATACAACATACCTTAGCAGCACTTGCAACCAATTTAATACTTGACAAGCACCCGGAACTCTCGAAATTTATTATACATTACTAAGGATGTGGCTACAAATAAACAAAGAAGATCTTATGATTGTTATTAATCAGTCGGACTCGTTGTTAACTATTTTTTGCTCTATGATAACAACCCTGATAAATTAAATTGATTATTTTATAAACTAGGATATTTGAATTTTATTAAAAAATAATAAATTTAACTCTAATTTAATTGTTACGTGCATTATGAATTTCAATACCTTTTGGTCAAGAGGGAAAGAGAAAAGGAAAATGCTGAAATTTACCTCTTACCCTTTACCCTTTAACCTTTATCCAAGACACAAAGGAGATTCAGAGTGCCCTTATCCAAAAAGTATTAAGGTGAATTTAGTTGCAAGCAAATTTACGCCTTGAGAGTGCGGGTATCTTGTTTGTTGATGTTGCCTGCGCTAGATGAATTGATCAGATTGCCTCATTAAAATACTCATTTAGCTGATAGATATGAGCTATTGCCTAAATCCCAATTGTACAAACCCTGCTGATCCAATGAATGACAACGGCAAAGTTTTCTGCCGTAATTGTGGGGCAAATCTATTAATAGAAAATCGATATAGGGTAATTAAGCTTTTGAGTATCGGAGGCTTCGCTAGAACTTTTGAGGTAGAAGATAACGGGATTAAAAAAGTTCTCAAAGTGTTGAGTCTATCTCGATTTAGTGATTTAGCAAAAAAACACAAAGTCATCAACTTATTTCAGCGAGAAGCCGAGGTATTGAGCCGCTTAAACAATTCAGGAATTCCTCAGGTTGATCCAGATGGCTACTTTGAATTGAATTTTCCAGATTGTCCAGAGCCATTACACTGCTTAGTGATGGAAAAAATTGAAGGTGTAAATTTGCAACAATGGTTAGAGAATCAGCAGCATAAACCTGTAACACCAGAGCAAGCGATCGCCTACTTCAAGCAACTAGTAAAAATTTTAGCTCAAGTTCACGCTCAAGGGTATTTTCACCGCGATATTAAACCAACAAATATCATGCTCAGACCAGATGGGCAACTAGTGTTAATTGACTTTGGAGCAGTTAGAGATTTAGCACAAACTTATTTGCAGCAACATCAAGAGAATACAATAATTGGTACACCAGGTTACTCGCCACCAGAGCAGATGAAAGGTAACGCAGTAGCACAATCAGATTTTTTTGCTTTGGGGCGAACTTTTGTCTATTTACTAACTGGAAAACCTCCTTTTAACATTGAGGAAGACCACAAAACAGGTAAGTTAATTTGGCGAGACAAAGTACCATATCACTCAAATTTCTGGATGGATTGGTTAGATAAATTTAGATGGCGATTGCTTTTCGATTTACTCGACCAAATGATGGAGCCATACTGGAAAAATCGTCCTGAAAATACGCAGGTAATTTTGCAACGCCTCAATAATCCGATCACTTTGCCGCGTATCCCAAGTTGGGTAGCTGGTACTGCTATTTTATTTGGACTCGGATTACCTAGTGGCTATTGGTATTTAAATGGAGTAAATGGGTGTTCAAAAATTTGGCTTAGGAGTTTCCCGCTAGATGACTATATGAGTTGTGGTGAAGAGATTCTTTTGCCAAATATTAATACTAAATTACCAGAAAAAGAAAAAGGTGTAAAGGCGATCGCGCGGGAAAATTACCAAGAAGCAATTATTTGGTTCGAGCAGGCATGGCAAAAATCTCATGACCCTGAAACCTTAATTTACCTCAATAATGCCCGCCTCGCAGTTGAAAAAATTAAAACTTACACTATTGCTGTTGTCGCTCCTATCAGCGATAACAATAATGACAGTATCAACTCAAGTAAACAGATTTTGCGTGGTGTTGCTCAAGCACAAGATGAATTTAATCAAGACTATAAAACTAAAAAAATTGGCTTAAAAATCTTAGTTGTTAGTGACAATAATAAAATTGAAGATTCCCAAAAAATAGCTGAAAACTTAGTAAAGAAACGTGATGTTTTAGCTGTGATAGGTCATTTCAGAAGTGATACAACTATAGAAGCTGTCAATGTTTATCAAGAACAAAACTTGTTATTAGTTTCTGCTACATCGACATCTGAAGATTTGTCAACGGTATGTAAATCAAATTATCCTAATTGCTTTTTTCGTGTTGTTCCTAGTAATCGTGTCATTGCCAAAACTTTAGCTGACTATCTCAAACAAGAAAATAAACGTAAAGCAGCGATATTTTTTAATCCTGGTAGTAACTATAGTAAATCTCTACAAGCACAAATGAAAGCTAGATTTTCGGAATTAGGTGGACAAGTAGTAGCAGAGATACCTTTGTCTGATAATTTAGAATCCACTATCGATCAGGTAAGAGAACAGAAAGCAGATGCTATAGTTTTATTTCCTACAAGTGACGGTTTGACCTCAGATCCAGCAGTTCAAGTAATCGAATATGCCAAAAAGTATAAATATTTAATAGTTGGCGGCGATAGTTTGGATAGTAACAAGCTAATCAAGGCAATAGCAGAAAACGAAGCAGGCTCAGTAGTAGCTATACCTTGGCATTCTAAAAGTTTTTTCAATCAAGAATTACCTAAACAAATTAATAAATTGTGGGGAAAAGCAGAGAACTGGCATACTGCATTATCTTACGATGCAACTCGTGCATTGCTAGCAGCTTTGGAAAAAACATCATCACCCAGTCGTGTAAATGTGCAGCGGGCAATGGCTGATACTAATTTTAAAGCAACTGGAATTACAGGAGTAATTTCTTTTAAACCAAATGGCGATCGCTCCGAAGAAAATATTCATTTAGTCAAAGTTGTGCGAAATAGCAGTACAGGACAAATTGAATTTATACCTTTGTCAAAGAGTCCCTTATTTGAGCAATCTGAGTCCACTAAGAGTAACTAACACTGTAGAACCTTCATGCCCAATTACGCCGATGGGTAAGTTGATATTCCCCAAAAAGTTACCCACCAAAAGCAACATAATAAAACCCAACGCTACGACTATATTCTGTTTTACTATGGCTTGCGATCGCCTACCCAAATGGATCGCCACGGCAATTTTCTCTAACCTGTCTGCCATCAGTACTATATCTGCGGTTTCCAATGCAACATCGCTACCAGCTTTTCCCATCGCTATCCCCACAGATGCTTGAGCAAGAGCTGGTGCATCATTGATCCCATCTCCTACCATAGCCACAGTTTGATATTGTTGCTGTAGACGACGGATGATATCCAGCTTATCTTCTGGTAGGAGTTGGGCATATACCTGATCAACACCAACTTCTTGGGCGACGCTATGAGCAGTTTCCTCATTATCCCCCGTTAGCATGACAATTTGCTCAACTCCCAGTTTCTTTAAGCGGGTAATCGTTGCAGCTGCTTGCTTTCTCACTTCGTCCGCAATGGCGATCGCACCCATCACCAGATACCCATCCCCTTGTCCATGTGCTACCCAAACGACAGTTTTCCCCTCTTGCTCCAGAGATTGAGCCATTTCCCGCAATTCTTTAGGTAAATCAATCACATACTGCTGCACAAAAGCAGCATTACCCACAATCATTTTTTGTTCTTTGACGATTCCTACAATTCCCTGTCCAGGTATGGCTTGCACTTCAACTGCACCAACCCAATCCAAATCACTAGCCGCCTGCACAATTGCCTTACCGATGGGATGTTCTGAGCCAGATTCCACCGCTGTTGCTGCTTGCAATACATCTGTTTGCGTGTATTCACTAGCTGGAATTACCTGGAATACCTGCACCTGTCCTGTTGTTAGAGTACCAGTTTTATCAAAGGCGATCGCCCGGACTTTGCCAATTTTCTCCAACTGAGCGCCATTTTTGAATAAAATTCCCTGTCTTGCACCGTTGGCAATTCCTGAAAGCAGCGTTGGCATAATTGCAGCCATCAGCGCACAAGGAGAAGCTACCACTAAAAAAGTCAAAGCGCGATAAATTGTAGTTTCCCAGCTCCAACCCCAAAAAAATGGTGGTAAAACTGCTAGCAATATCCCAGCTACCACAATTACTTTTGCATATCCCCGTTCAAAGCGATCGATAAACTGTTGTGAAGGCGGTTCTTCAGTCTGCGCTTGTTCTACCAAGCGAATCACCCGCTGAATCAAACTACTTTCCGCTGGTTTGTGTACCTTAATTTGTAACGCACCATAGCCGTTGAGTGTGCCTGCAAATACTTCCTCACCTACAGTTTTCTCTACAGGTAAGGATTCGCCTGTAATCGCAGCTTGGTTAAGGGTGCTGTAACCAGACACAATGATTCCATCGGTAGGAATTAACTCTCCGGGTTTGACGACAATTTCATCCCCAACTTTAAGCTGATTGATGGAAACCTCCTCTTCCCTTTCCTGACGCAAAACCCTTGCTATATCTGGTGTGAGACTCATCAAACTGCGGATACTCCGCTCAGTTCGGCGCATGGCATAGCCTTCTAGTGCGCCACTAATGGCAAAGATGAGAATCAAAATTGCCCCATCAATAATTAAATAGTATTCTCTTCGCCATAAGCCCAAGCTAGCAGCACCAACAGCCGCCACAATCATCAGCAAATCTACATCCAGTTCTTTCTCTTTAAATAGAGTAGTCAGTCCCTCACGCGCACTTTCGTAACCACCTATCACATAAGCAGCAGGTAACAGCAGCAAGGCCAATCCCAAAGCGTCAAGATGCAAGGCGAACCATCCGAGAAATAGCAGCAACCCACAAAGCAAGGCCGCTAAAGTGTCTGCATGTTCTTTGGTGAATTGGGTGAAACGCTGGGGGTACATGAGAGTTGAATTAACAGGGACTCTCTTACCCTAAACCTTGACATTGATGTTAATGTCAAGAGTTACTATACTCATAAACGCACAAAGGCACAGATTAAAAACTTACTCTGTGTGACTCTAAATTTTATCAAAATCACGAAACCTTAGTTATTTGCTGTATCTTAAACAAGAAAGAATGTATCTATTTTGCGAGTTAGCAAATTTGAAACTTAACTTTATCAAAAAAATACAAGCTGCTTTCTTTAAAAACATGAGAAAATAATACATATATTATTAAAATAACTTTTATTCCAACAATTTAGATTTTGATAAAAAGCTTTCGGCTAACAATGCTAATAAAAAAAGTAATCAATAAAACTTCGATTCATTCTCCTTGGTTTATTATAATTATTTTTTCTATTCTCGGTTTAGTAGGTATTCTCAACCATTCGATGTGGCGAGATGAACTAAATCCCTGGCTAATTGTCAGAGATAGTGAATCTTTTGGAAATTTAATTGCAAATATTAATTACGAGGGACATCCGGCTCTGTGGTATTTTTCTCTGGCATTTCTGAGAAGAATTGCTGACACTCCTGTTGTTATGCAAATCTTCCATTGGGCTATTACAGTTGTTTCGGCTGCTATTTTTTGCTTATATAGCCCCTTTAATTATAGACAAAAACTTCTTTTCATATTTGGCTTTTTTCCTTTTTATGAATATTTTTTGATTTCTCGAAACTATGCATTTAGTATGTTGTTTATTTTTAGTTTTTGTACGGCTTTCCCATCTAGAAAAACAACTTACTTTTACTTAACAGTATTATTGGGCTTACTAGCAAATAGTAGCGCACATGCTTTACTTGTCTCATTTTCTTTATCATTGACTTTGCTAGTAGAATTTTGTTTAGATAGTGAGCATCGAAACCAATATTTTAGTCAAAGCCAAAAATATGACTTATTTTTAAGTATTGCTATGATCACATTTTCTTTTATTTTAGCCATTTATATTATTACTCCTCCAGCAGATAGTTATCTTCATGGAGGTTTAAATAATGGATGGTTGATTCAATTCGATATCCGTCATCTTTTGAGAAGTATAGGTAGATTATTTGGTAGTTTTTTATTAATCATACCATCGCATAAAAGATGGCTAGATTTAATTATTTGTGCTTCAATCGCTCTAGTTATTGTAACTTTAAGCTTAATTAAATTATGCGTAAAGCCATTTCCTCTCTTTTTCTATATCATAGGCAATAGTATGATATTTGCATTTACATATTTAAAATTTCTAGGAATGCCTCGGCATTTTGGTCATTTTTATTTAATTTTTATAGCAGCGTTATGGCTGGAAAGTTATTACCAAGAGTCTACATTTTTGATTAACAAACTTTTTATCCGACATAATTTAGTTCATTTTGCTCGTAAATGGCATCATATTATTTTTATGTTAATCCTTTACGTCCAGTTTTTGGGAGGAATTGGCAACTTTTCACGAGATTTAATCATACCGTTTTCTGCTAGTCATGAGACGGCTAATTATATTCAAAATTCTCAGTTAGTGAATGAATTTATTGTTGCTAGCCGAGATGCAAATATGGCTCCATTATCAGGTTATCTGAATCGAAAGTTTTACTATCCTGAAGTTCAAAAAATGGGAAGCTTTACCATCTTTAAAAAAGGTCGTGAAAATGTCGAAGAATCTGAGATGCTAAGACAAATTACTTCTCTGCTAAAGAGCCAAGAGGGTAAAAACAAAATTTTGTTGATTTTAAATAAAAAACTAAATTTAAACACAAAAGATTTAAAGATTATTCCTATCAAGAACTTTGAGAGAGCTTGGGTGGATAGTGAACGATATTATCTTTATTGGGTATATGAAGTATAAAGTAGAGAAGCAGTGAGAAAGGTAATATGCTGCTGATGAATACTGGCTTAACTATTAAAGAACTGACTGATGCAGTGGGAGGCGGTTTAACTCCTCGGATGGTGCGGCATTACCATCAATTGGGGCTAATACCGCAGCCAGTGCGATCGCCTAGTAATTACCGCCTCTACACCAAGAAAGATGTCCTGAGATTGCAACGAATTGTGGCACTCAAACAACAAGGGTTCCAACTAAACCACATCCGCCACATTTTGGAAGTGGAACCAGAAGCAGACGCTACAACTCTGACGGCACAACTTCAGCAGCAATATCGCGCAGTGATGCAACAAATTTCCCAACTGCGACAAACTGCATCAGCATTAGAAGGATTATTGGGACGCGATCGCCATTGTCAAATTATGCAAGCTGAAGTCTTGGCACAACTCAAATTACTAGATATCGAAACCCAAGCCGGACTAGGGGGACTAGAACAACTATGGAGTGGGTTGGATGCTGGAGTTCACACGCACTCAGAAGCTTTTTCCGAATCATTGCAGCGCTTGTTACCTGATTTGTCTAACCGTTCGGAAATTGAACAACACTTAATTTCTCAGTTGGTTTTGGCTTGTGGTGATGTCAGCTTGGTGTCGTTTGTGAAATTGAGTAAAGACGCGATCGCTGCTAGTCGCAAAGCCCTCAAATCAGGCTGTCAGGTTGTTGTAGATGTCCCCACGGTTGCTGCTGCTTTGGATCAAACGCGATTAGTTCACTTAGGATGCCAAGTTGAAACATTGATTGATAATCCCCACGTCACGACTGTCACAGAGGCAGAACTGGCTTTTTGGCAACATCAGGAATGGCGAGAAAAATTGCAGCAAGTAACTAAGGATTGCGTGCTAGTGATTGGTTATGCCCCCTCAGTACTATTAGAAGCATCTCAAGCCATTGCCAACCAGAAAATTCAGCCTGCACTAGTAATTGGAATGCCCATCGGCTTTAGCCATGCTCCCGCCGCTAAGCGACAACTAACACAAAGCAACGTGCCTTTTATTACCATTGAAGGATCTTTAGGAGGCGGAGCCTTAGCTGCTACTACCTTGAATTCCCTGGTTGAGTCGCTGATTGAGAAGCCAGATTGTCATTGTTATACGAAGGATACAGCAATACCTTTAGGTTAAGGGGGAAAGGGGAAAGGTAAATTCCATCCTTCTTATCTTTTCTCGACTTCTGCAATAAGTCTCAGATCTAAATCTGAGGCAGCTGTCGCAATTATCGCTGCCATTGACTAAATTGTTAAATTATGTTTAATTTGTTAAACTTAGTCACTTTATAGTAATTCAATAATCCATAATTGCGGCGACATGCTAATAACGTGGTATAAGTTGCACTATAAATCCTTCAGGATTTTAAGTAAATAAACTCTGCAATCAAGGTATAAATTATCATAATATGAATGCTCTGATGATTTAGATTAATGTGAATAAGGCTGATAACTAACACTAAAATCAAATTGGAAAAACTGTATTCTAAAATAGGCAATAACATCAGCCAAACTCTCTTTAATTCTGGATTTCAGCGCTGATTTGGAATACAGGAAAAAACAATAAACAGTCGCTAAATATAACTTTGAGACAAACCAAAGCAGTTTTGAAGTATAGTTTTACACTAGTATCTACCAAAACCGAGAAGAAAGATAACAGGGATGTATAATTAGCGCGTCTCCTCCATCATCTATAAAAAGATAATGATTAGGGCTGGCGGGCTTTCTATTTCCTTTACTTTGATAAGGGGCATATGTGGCAACAAGAAAAAAAAGATAATTCGATAGTCAGTTTGGCATTATGGCTTGCCTTAGCAACGACTCCTGTGGCAGCAACTATGTTGGTGTCAGCACCAATACTGGCACAATCTGCACCTGATAGTCCCTCTTTTTCACTGCCGCAAACAGTGGATAATGGCACGACAGTGCGGATTGATGGGTCAAATAGCTTGGCTACAATCAACCAAAGTCTGAAAGAAAATTTTGAAAAACAATTTTCTGGTACAAAAGTTGAAATTGCGGCTAACGGTACAGATGCAGCACTAAAAGCTTTGCAAGATGGCAACATCGACATAGCAGCAATCGGCCGTGGCTTGACGCCAAAAGAAAAAGCGCAAGGTTTGGAGCAAGTCCGCTTGCGCCGAGAGAAAGTTGCGATCGTGGTGGGTGAAGAAAATCCTTTTAAGCAGAGTTTGACTAGTCGGCAGTTCGCGCGGATTTTTCGGGGTAGAATTACAGACTGGTCGGAACTAGGCAGATCAGCGGGTAAAATTCGGGTAATTGATCGCCCAGAAACGAGTGATACCCGCGAGAATTTTCGTGATTATCCAGCCTTCAAGAATGCTAAATTTGCCACAGGCTCCAATGCTACCCAACTAGCTGAAGATAACACCGCCGAAATCATCAAACAACTAGGCAAAGACGGCATCAGCTATGTGCTAGCTAATCAGGTGTCAAAGTTGGAAGGCGTGCGAGTTCTCAAACTGCATCAAACCTTGCCAGATGATTCTAAATATCCGTTCTCACAACCTTTAGTTTACGTTTACAAGAAAAACCCCAGCCCAAATGTAGCAAGCTTTCTCGGCTTTACACTTGCACCACCAGGACAGCAAGCCATAGAACAAGCTAGAACAATCGAAGCAGAAGCGATCGCCTCAAGCGTATCGCAAGTAGTCACTCAGGCCACACCTGCGACAACAGATTCCCCCAATGCACAGCCTACACCTGCGGCAACGGTTTCACCCAACGCAAATACTCCTGTTAGCGAGACGTTTGTGACTCCTGCGGCTACTAATCCTGCTGGCGAACAAGCGTTTGTCCCTCCTGCTAACAATCTAGCTGTGAACAGGGAAACACCATTTTGGTTACTGTTGCCTTTGTTTGTGACTGCTGCGGGTGGCTTGTTACTCTGGTGGTTCCTGGGAAGACGTTTATCGTCAACTAGGGAAGACAACCTAACGGAATCACCTCCTAATCAGTCTGGCGAAGAAAACATACCAACAACGACAATAAACGCTAGTGTTGGTGCTTCCGTTAACGGAGCAACATCTCTTGACTCAACACACCCAAACTTTCAATCAGATAGCGCCGATTCACCAAGTCCGCGAACGTCGGAAGCTCCTGAGCGCACTTCTTTCAGCATCTATAATCAAACACCATCTGAACTGACAGAGAAACAAACTCAAGCAACATCCAATCTCGCACAATCAAATAATGTCTCCAACCACAGTGAAAGCATAGCCTCATCTGCATCCAATGGATCAGAGAATCACATTGGCAATGGGGGAGCAGCCTTAATCGGTGGTGTTTCCCTAGCAGCAGGAGCAGGGGCCGCTTTGTGGTCTGCAATTTCTAGCAAAGAAACTGACGAGACAAAAGTCGTAAATGGTTATACCGAGGTAAATTCTCCTAAGTCTAGTGAAGCATGGGATATAGAAGCACCTGCGGCTGTCGTCAATAATTCATATCCCCAATTGCCTAATGTTCCAGAAGAAGGAACCGATGATGTAGAATTACCTGCGGCTGAAATCCCTGCCTCAATTCTGGAGCCTGATTCTTCAAAAGTATCTGAAGTAACATCTTCGCTACCTGAATTGCCAGATGTATCAAAATTGACATTTGAATTAGAAGATTATTGGGATACAGAAGTCACTCAAGACCCAACAGAAGATGAACTTCAGGCAGAATTTGACTGGCTAGAAAGTATCACTCAAGATACTGGTTTCGCAGCAGATACCGAAGCAAACATCCTGTCTAACATTACTATCACTGACAAGGACTCAGAAACACAAGTAGATAATAATCCTGAATTGCCAGATCTGCCAGAAGAAGTATTGAATGTGGTGGCAGACGCGGCTGAACCCACTGCCGTGTCAGAAGAAGTATCTCAGGTAGAGCCTAGCCCAAATAAAGATGTCACTCAAACAGCTGATGCTACTTTGGCAGCAGGCGCAGCAATGGGAGCATGGGCTAGCGTTTATGGCGTTGAAGAAACTCCTGAATTAAATATACAAGCACCAACTAATACTACGGTTGACAATGCACCAGTAGAAGAAGTTTTTGACTTGGTAGATGCAGAGCAAGAGAGCAATATTGACTTCACACCTCGTACTTCTAAGTGGGCTTATGTCTCTTGGTACGTTTCCGACACCAAAAAGCAAGAACTGCGACAACAGGGCGGTTCCCAGTTGGTAGTGCGGCTTTATGATGTCACTGATATTGACTTGAGTTATCAGAGTCCTCAGCTTGTACAGCAGTATGAATCTGAAGAAGCAACAAGCGATGGACTGGTGGCGATTCCACTGAGCGATCGCGACTACATAACTGAAATCGGTTATATCACTGATGACGATCGCTGGTTGCTCATAGCCCGTTCAGGTATTGTTCACGTCTTTAGTCCTCTGCATACTGATACCACAGATGAAAATGCACCTTTAATCAGCGCATCAGCCTCTAGCTTGGTAAATGCAGATGAGGAAAGCAGTATTATCCTCACACCCCGTACTCCCAAGTGGGCTTATGTCTCTTGGTACGTTTCCGACACAAAAAAGGAAGAACTGCGACAACAGGGTGGCTCTCAATTGATCGTACGGCTCTATGATGCCACTGATATTGACTTAAGTTATCAGAGTCCCCAGCTTGTACAGCAGTATGAATGTGAAGAAGTAACACGCGATCGCTTTGTGGCGATTCCAGTGAGCGATCGCGACTACATGGCTGAAATTGGCTACACTACTGATGATCATCGCTGGTTATTCATAGCCCGTTCAGGTATTGTTCGTGTCTTCAGCCGTCCCCACGGAGATTCCTGGTTTGTGGCAGATGCGGAGTTAATTATCCACGGAGCAACAGAACCAAATACAACAGTCACCATTGGCGGTGACACCATCAAAATTAAACCAGATGGTACTTTCCACTTACGCATTCCTTTTTCCGATGGCTTAATGGACTATCTAATGACAGTAGCTTCTGATGGCGAACCCACTAGAACTATCCATAAGAAGTTTTCTCAAGAAACTTCAAATAGTTAGAAAATAGAGTTACTAACTAAAACTCAAGAAGAGAGAAGAAAAATTTGCTTCTCTCATTTTTTTTGAATTTCAGTTATGTTATGGCATTTCATAATCGGCTGAGGTACAAATTTATCGGTGTACCCTTCGGGTTCGCTCTTAGCGTTCTCGTAGAGTAGCTGCTAAGCGTCCATAACAGTGTTTATCTGTGCTTAATTACCTGAATATTACGTTGTAAATAGCCTTGCAAAAACTCTACAGCGGTTCTCGTTTACGTGAGGTATACCCGTAGGGGCACGGCAATGCCCATTGGTGTCAACTTAAGAAGGTAAAGCCCAAATTTGTTGAGTGTAAGCGTCAATCTCTCGATGGCGCTTACGCCTAGTTTTGACTAATCCAAAGAGCTTTTGATGTT